>Ga0209517_10001756_pt1 | contig 31847 bp, 21 predicted proteins | sample PeaSoiMetSII2010_FD_187695 | JGI IMG/M metagenome (GOLD analysis project Ga0209517, IMG submission 187695) | Peat soil microbial communities from Weissenstadt, Germany - SII-2010 (SPAdes) (version 2) | ecosystem: Environmental > Terrestrial > Soil > Wetlands > Peat | place: Germany... | reverse complement strand
TCTAACCGCCTGCAACTGCTGCTACGACAATGAGGGGCTCCGCTCCCGAGGCGACTGGATGGGGCAGCGGGGCATCTGCGGGCTCGTGCGAGAGATCTTCTTGGCAGGCGAAGAACCGCAAGTGTGGACGACGGCGTTTTGAGACATAGTCGCGGAGTGTGCCGCGCAGTACGGGATACTGTGCCTCGAGTGCGTCGAGTACTGAGCGTTGCGTCGCTTGGCCTTCGACCCGAAGTTCAACTTCGCTGCCGACGCGCGCAAGGGCGCGCAATTGTCCCGGGAGTATAAGTCGGATCATGGTAGCGTTTGGACCTCCACGGAGTGGACGGGCGGAAGGCGTTGTGCTATCAGCATCCAGGTGTCTCCACCGTCGGCCGAGGCGTAGACTTCGCCGCCGGTGGTTCCGAAGTAGACGCCGCATGGATCGAGCGAGTCGACTCCCATCGCTTCACGCAATACGTTCGCGTAACAGTCGTTTTGCGGCAAGCCTTTTGTAAGCGGCTCCCACTCGTATCCGCCCGTGCGGCTACGGTAAACTCGGAGCTTCCCCTCGGGCGGAAAGTGCTCCGACTCGCTCTTGATAGGAACGACGTAGATCGTCTCTGGCTCGTGGGCGTGAACGTCTATAGCGAACCCAAAGTCTGACGGCAAATTTCCACTTACTTCCTGCCAGGACTCTCCGGCGTTGTCGCTCCGCATGACGTCCCAGTGCTTCTGCATGAACAGCACACGCGGGCGCGTGTGGTGCATCTTGATGCTATGAACGCAATGGCCAACCTCGGCGTTCGGGTCTGCGATGTATTGGGATTTGAGTCCTCGGTTGATGGGGCACCACGTCTCGCCGGCATCGTCGGTCCGGAACACGCCCGCAGCCATGACTGCGATGAAGAGCCGGCGGACATTGTTCGGATCCAGAAGGATCGTGTGCAGGCACATCGCGGTCCGACCCGGTTGCCAGCGCCGAGCCGAGTGGTGGGCGCGCAATCCGCGCAATTCCTGCCAGTTCTGTCCGCCATCGGTCGAGCGGAATAAAGCCGCGTCTTCAGCCCCTGCGTAGATGGTATCGGGATCAGTGAGTGACGGTTCGAGATGCCAAATCCGCTTGAACTCCCAAGCTTGAGGAGTTCCGTCATAGCCTTCGTAATTACCGATGGCACCCTCCAATACGAATCTGTTGCCCACCGGTTCCCAAGTCTCGCCGCCGTCATTGGAGCGCTGGATCAGCTGACCAAACCAGCTGTTGTATTGCGAGGCATAAAGTCGATTCGGATCAGCAATCGAACCCTTCAGATGGTAGATCTCCCACCCGACAAAATGAGGGCTGCTGAGCTCCCAACGTTGTCGGTTGCCATCCGACGTTAGAACGAAGGCGCACTTTTGTGTGCCTACGAGCACCCGTACGCCGCTCATGTTCTACTTCTCCTTACATTTTGCGACATCCTAACACGCCGCGAACGCCTTCAAGAGCTTATTGAAAAGGTAATTTGTCACCGAAACGTCCAAAAATCCGACCGGCACAAACGCACGAGCCACGATCGGAACGATATCGGCGATGGATTCGGCTCCCTCAAAAACCGCCATTTGCGGTCGTTGAGGGAGCCTTTCAACAATCTCCCAGCATCCGATCCTAATCGAAGCGGCCGTCCCGAAGGTACGTTTCGGAGTTGGTCTGAAATTCGAATTGCCCAATAGGGCGTCGATTTCACGATCTCGCCCGTACAGCTTTTCGGGAAGGCGGTCCGGAATGTCCTCTGCGCCGAGAGTCGGGTGCTCTTCAGCGTTTGTGATCGGTATGAACGCGTGCTTCTCGCCCTCATCATCATTCCGCCATAGTCTGCAGAAGACACGTCCGGCGTCTCGCCACAGCACCTCTATGGAATCGTTCTCCCAGCCCGGCCCGAGCAAGATGGATGCTTTCATCTGCCCCGTCCCCTACTGCCCGGGTTCTAAGCGTCACTCTAATCTGCGTTAGGTGTTATGCGACGATCCGAAAACGATGAAGTTCGAGGCTGCGGATTTCAGCACGATTCGTCGCACAATCTTCGAACGAAGGGCCCGAATGCTAATTCGCCGATTCAAGGTCATGGGTGAGGCGACACATTCAGCGCCGCTTTGAAGCCGCGGGTTCCGTTCGGCCGCAAACTCTTGAAAGGCACTAATCGGAAGAAACATGCTGAGGTTGTCAAAGGGACCTCGCATGTCTCCGACCCACGACTAGCGCATCGTGGAGGGCCAAAAAGCCCGATCTCTTGGGGGCCTGCTTGGTGTGCCGGCCATCCCGGACCGTGCAAGGCTCCACCAATATTGTCCGGTAGGGCGCTCATTTCCCGCCTCATGCTGGACCCGGTAGGTTGCGTGGCGACTACGTCACCACCGAAATAGACAAATTGTCCCATTTCAGTATAACATATCGCGAGATGGCGGGCCACCGCAGTAACCCACTGATATGGCTCTCCGACGAGTCCTTGCGACGCGCCCTGCCTGCAAAGAGCTTTGATGTGACCATCTCTTACAGTTGAATGCCGAGCTCGTTCCGGACCGCGATTCCGGCATGAAGCCAGGGTAGGACCAAAGCCTCTTGAAGTGGTCAGCTAATGTGCATACCCGTGCCGCGTGTTCTGGGCAAGTCCGCGAACTCGCTAAAGATAATCGTCAAATCGCTGGAGATGTTCGTCGGCGGGTGAACAAGGCAGGCGCTTGCAGAGGATTCCCCACGGCTTGAGGTACTCCACCAACTGGGTCAATCCCGTTGCGGTATCGCGCAACTTGCCGGCGGGAGTGCGCTGTTGACTGGCGGCGTAGGCACGAAGGTGGTCTGCCGTCGCTTCGGTCGGAGTCACTCCCTGTTCTGTCAGCCAACGACCGAGAGCATCTGCGGTCACGAGCAAACGGCGGGCCTGACCGCGCGAATAACCCAATTCGGAAAGCTTGACTGAGAGGGCGGGAAGATATGGCCCCATGGGGCCAGCAAGGAGGTCTTCGCAGACCTCCAGATTAGCAAAGTAAAGTTGAAGCACTGTGTCCTCCTGGGAGCCTGGTTGGCTCGCTGAAGGACAGGATTATTGCGACTGTGAAAATTACAATATGGCTCTGTCGTTGGTCGTGGTTGAAACTCGCTGATTCGACTCGGAATAATCAGGGACTCGGAATAACTTGAATTATTCCGCATGCAGGCACATTTTTCACAGCTTCTTCCACAACCCTCAGGGGCTCTGGTAAGAGTCTAGAGTTCGCCCGAGATGTTCGTCATCCGACGGATTTCTCGGCCGGACCGGCCGGAAGAGTGGAGCGCCGCCAGGCGCTGGTTGCGAGAGCTTGATTCGAACAAGCATTGCCAGATTCAGAATCTGGAGTCCTACCGATTGAACGATCTCGCAATGGCTCTGGCCCCTGGAATCGAACCAAGATTAGCTGATTCAAAGTCAGCCGTCCTACCCTTAGACGAGGCCAGAGTGGCTGGTCCCCGGTTCCCGAGTCGAACGGGACTCTATGGCTTTTCAGACCATCGCAACGACCGCGCTTGCTCACCGGGGAACTACTTTTCAAGCTCGACGTTCCAATAAATGTAAGCCTTGTAGTCCGACCATTCCGGCCGCAACGCGTGGATGTGCAGCCGAAAATTGAATCTCGGGTCGAACTGGTTAGGCTCCACGGGCTTCTGCCGGAGCGTAAGTCCCGCCTCCTGGGGAGTTCGATCTGATTTGCGCTTGTTACATTGGATACACGCCAACGCCAGATTCGTCCAGACCGAGCTTCCGCCGCGAGCCCTGGGGAGGATGTGGTCAATGGTGTACTCCGCCGTTTCCAGCACCACGCCGCAATACTGGCAAGAGCTGTTGTCGCGGATGGCGATGTTCCGGCGAGTCATCGGAACCTTCAGCCGCAGCTTCCGGCTGATATGGTTCCGCAGCTTGATGACGCGTGGCATCCCCATCTCGAAAGACGGCGAGCGCAGGATGCGCTTCGCATCTTCCGTGACCACCACGGCGCGGTCCTGCCATTGCAGATTGACCGCCCGCTGCCAGGAGACAAAGGCCACCGGGAAACCCAGGGTGTCGAGAACCAGAGTGTCGGACATAAAACCTCTTCGAGGCTTGGGAGGAGCGCCGGGACTTCAACCCGGATTCACCGCTTAGAAGGCGGGCGCCCTATGCGATTGGACGACGCTCCCTCAATCTTTGAATGGATCGGACTCGTTCTTGCCAGCCATCGCCACACCCAGCGGCTTGAGCGTGTGAAGGACTCGTACCGACGCGGAGTGCTCGGCCAGGACTTCCGGTAATCGCTTATAGCAGTGGGGCGACTCGTCAACTCCACCACCGCGCAGTTCAACCTTGGCTTCATTCACCCAGGTGTCCATCATCTCCTGGGTAACCTTCGGCTGGCGCTTCCACTCACCGGTTGCCTTGTCCCGCTTGCCCTTGGCCTCCATCCGGCCCATGACGCGACCGGCGCCGTGGACTGTTGAGTAGAGAGACAGTGAGGCATCTTCGTTCTCGACGCCTTCCAGAATCACGGAGTTCTCGCCCATCGTGCCGCCGACAAATCCGCGCTGCCCAGGAAATGCCGGCGTGGCGCCTTTGCGAACGACCCAGAGCGACTTCCCGCCGTGGGTCTCCTGCCATGCAAAATTGTGATGGTTGTGAACTGAGTCGAGTGCCTTGGCGCCAAGAATTCTCACCACTCGATCGCACACCCAATCACGGCCCGCGTAGGCATACCGGCCAGCCAGCTTCATGGCGGCGATATAGTCCTGGCCTTCCTCGGTTCGAGCATCCAGCGCAACGGGGGCCGAGTCCATATCGTCCTTCGCGCCGGCTCGATTCAGAAACCGCGTGGCGATATTGTGGCTAAGACCACGGGAGCCAAAATGAACCCCAACCCAGATTCGCTCCTGCTCGTCCTCGAGAATGTCCACGTAGTGGTTCCCGCTTCCCACCGTCCCAAGCTGAGCCCGAGCCATATCCCGCAGTGAGGAGAGTTTCCATGCCGCGGAGTTGGCCCCTTGGGTAATCTGCCAGGCGTCGTCGTTCTCAAAAAGGTCGTGGTCGACGTCCTCGCGGTTCTTGCGCCCGATCCCAAAGCTGACCGTTGACCAAACATCATCCATGGTGCGGGCGATGTTGGCACGCACGTCCCGGGCGTCGGCATCCGTCAGCACTGCTTTGTTGCCGCACCCGATGTCATAACCGACGCCAGATGGGCTGATCAAGTACTCGTGCGCGATGACGCCGCCGATCGGAACACCGTAGCCTTTGTGGTGATCGGCCATCATGGCGGCCTGCCCGAAGATCCAGTAGCAGGTGCGGATTTGCTTCAAGGCGCCTTCGTCAACCTGGGTTCCCCACACCGGAATGTTGTCGATGATCTGCATAATGCTCCTTTGGCAGCCTCGGTGGGAGTTGAACCCACTTCGAGAGATTGAAAGTCTCCCATCCTAACCGGTAGACGACGAGGCCAAAAACTTTGGCGGGGGCGACCGGACTTGAACCGGCGTTCTCGGCATTGACAGTGCCGCGAGGACTCCAACTCCTCCACGCCCCCGCACCTTCGGCGGAAGTTGAAATTGCTTGTAGCGTCGCCCTTGAGGGCGGCATGCCGTAGCGGCGGCTCTACGCCGCCACGGCGAGGTAAAACCAAGCACGTGCCGGGCTAGAGCTCGGCGCTAAATACGACGAGGGCAAAAAATGGTAGCGGGGACCGGAATCGAACCGGCCTGTGTGGCTTATGAGACCACCGAGGAGCCACTCCTCAACCCCGTAGCAATCTGGTCGGGAAGGCGGGATTTTAACCCGCGATCTCCGGTACCCGAAACCGGCGCCTTGAGCTCTAGGCCACTTCCCGTAAAACTGGTCGGGATGAGAGGATTTGAACCTCCACCGCCCTGTCCCCAAGACAGGTGGGCTCCCGTTACCCTACATCCCGAAAACATGGAGCGGCTGGCCGGAATCGAACCGGTCGTCGAGAGTTTGGAAGACTCCCACTCTGCCATTGAGCTACAGCCGCAAAACTTGGAGCGGTCAGCGGGAATCGAACCCGCGCCCCGACACTGGCAATGTCGGATTCTGCCACTGAACCATGACCGCCCAATTTGGTGGAGGCGGAGGGGGATGATCCCTCGTTGCCAGTTTGCAGGACTGGAGTCCTCCCAGTTAGACGACGCCCCCAAGTCTGGTACCCCGTGGAGGGTTCGAGTCTCCGACTTCCGGTTTGTAGGACCGGCGCTCTGCCATCTGAGCTAACGGGGCAAATCCTGGTGCGGGCGGCGAGACTTGAACTCGCACTTCGCCGAGTAAGAGTCGGGTATCCTGCCGCTCGAATTCCGCCCGCCTGGAGCCGGCGCCGCGAATCAAACGCGGGTTTCGTCCGTACCGGGCCACTGAGCTACGCCGGCTGGAGGCCCTGATCGGATTTGAACCGAGGACCTGCTCCTTCGGACGGAGCCGCGCTGGTCCGCTGCGCTACAGGGCCTAAATCTTGCCTTACAATTTTGGGGTGACTGACGGGAGTCGAACCCGCTAAAACCTGTTCCACAGACAGGCCCCGCACCGTTTGGGTTCAGTCACCATGGAGCTGCGGGTGAGATTCGAACTCACAACCTGCTCATTACGAGTGAGCCGCTCTGCCAGTTAGAGCTATCGCAGCGTGGTGGGGCCACCGGGATTCGAACCCGGACTTCTCCGCTTAAAAGGCGGGTATGCCGCCGGTAACATCTTGGCCCCGCAATCTGGCTCCAGGGGAGGGAGTCGAACCCCCATCTCGCGGTTAACAGCCGCGCGTTCTACCGTTGAACTACCCAGGAATGGTACCGGGCTGAGGACTTGAACCCCGATGTCGCGCTAATCGGGCGCACATCTTGCCGTTAGATGAGCCCGGCATGGAAGTCGCGGTGAGATTCGAACTCACATATCGCCAGCTTAGGAGGCTGGTGGCCGATCCTATTGGCCGCACGCGCCCAAAAAACATGGAGGGCTCGACAGGATTTGAACCTGCGACCTTCTCGTTCGTAGCGAGACGCTCTTGTCCAGGCTGAGCCACGAGCCCAATGGTAGTGGTCCAGAGAATCGAACTCTGCCGTGCACCCTCGTCCGGGGCAATTACAGGCTTATAAGGCCCGCCCGCACACCAGTGCTGACCACCATGGAGGCGCGGCTCGGAATCGAACCGAGGTTGTCTGCTTTGCAGGCAGATGCCTTTCCATTTGGCTACCGCGCCCTGGCAGGAGCAATAGGAATCGGACCCACGCCTGCGATTTTGGAGACCGCCGCGCTGCCTCGACGCCATGCTCCTGTGCTGCTGGGTCTTTCAGTTGTCAAAGAACAACAAAAAAGCCCGCTTTTTAGGGCGGGCTGTTTTGGAATCCGATTGTGCTCTGGATTCTACCCACCCCCGCCGCGCCCTGGATTTGTCGCCATGATGGTGGTATCGACGACCTGACCGTGGGCGCACACAAATATGCCGTACGGCCTACCTTGCCGTTCGCGCTTCGTTTCGGGTTTAAGGAATCTCAACATTTTCAACTCTGGAGCTGACGACTGGATTTTAACCAGCGATCTCCTGCTTACAGGGCAGGCGCCTTGAACCCTTGGCTTCGTCAGCAAAGGAACATGCGTCAAAGAGCAATAAAAAAGCCCGCTTTTTGGGCGGGCCTCTCAGAATCCGAACTGTGCTATGGATTCTACCCGCCCCCGCCGCGCCCTGGATTTGTCGCCATAATGGTGTTATCGACGACCTGCTGATGGGCGCACACAAATATGCGGCCCGGCCTACCTTGCCGTTCGCACATCGTTGCGGGTTTGGGAAATCTCAACATTCTCATCTCTGGAGCTGACGACAGGGAGAGGCTTTTAACCAGCGATTTCCTGTTTACAGGCCATGTACCTTGAACACTTGGCTACGCCAGCACATCAAACCTACTCTACTGCCGGCGCAAAAAGAATGCAAGGAAAATCGCGTGCCGCGGAGATGGCGGAACCGAAACGAAACCCCCCGGGCCGAAGTGCACTCAGCGTGGGCGAACAGTGTTCGGCCTTACGACGATTTCAAGATCAGGTTAAGGACGCGGTGCGGGATCCGACTTTTGGCTTTGTTGTAGTCTGAATTGCCGGTGAGATTTTCGACGAGCGCACTTCGAGGACTCGGCCATCGTCCGATATTGTGGCAGGGCATTCAGGCCAAATAACTTTAACTTGCCGTAGCCAATGTTGAAGCTTGCGACGAAAGAAACGGTCGGCGGAATAGTCTGTGGTGCCCAGTTGCTGGCTGAGCCCTTCAGGTCCAAATAGAGGGATTCGGACCTGGGCCGCATTCAGAGTCCAGCTTTTCCAGACGAGCCAGATATAGAAGTCCAGAGTTCCGGGAGCGTGAGCAAGGCAGGCGATAGCTTCGCGCTCTACGGGAATGCGATGTTGATCGATTTCTTCGTGAAACGCCTCGCTGAGGGTAATTGTATTCTCGTCTGGAACCTGATCGGTGTCATCCCGAATTGAGTCTGCATTGAACCAGAGTCGCATGCGATCGAAGAAGTGAAAACGGCTAAAGTCGATGAGCCTGGCTCCGTTTGGCCTTTCATCGGTGCCGAAGAAGATCGTGGCCGCGAAAATCCGCTGGAAGCCTCCGACTAGGCGGCGATAATGAGGGCCATCCTTGGGCAGGTGAAAGAAGTCGAGCATCTGAGCCGCGGAAGCAAACTGGATGGTGCGGTTCTTTTGTTGTAGCGCGAGGGTGGCTACCCAGATAGGGATCAAGCGGTCCTGCCCGAAGGGCAAGCCAAAGTCCGGATGAGCGGTGACGTGCAAGAAGAACTTGCCACTGTGGCGCGCGTGGATCAATTGTGAATTGGGTGGCCGGCGGAGAGGTAGTCCGCACAACACGAAGGGTCGGGTGTGAAAGGCGAGCTGCTGTTGATGATTCTCACGCTGTTGCCGAACAAGTTCGATCATATCCAGTTGTTTGAGCCGGCGCTTCGAGATACTGATGCGAGGTGCATTGAAACGCAGGTAGTCAGAGACCGACGAAAAACCGTTGGTCGTCGTTTCTGGGGGTTTGGGGCGAGGTGCATAATGGGGTGCATATTGGTGCCCGAACTGTAGGGTCGGGTCCGAATGAGAGCCACTGTATCCGACTGAAAAGTCGTGGGTCCGAACAGGGCGAACGGTGGTTCGAGTGTTTCCTAAACCGTGGGTCGGGGGTTCGAATCCCTCCAGGCCTACCATTTCAACAACTTACAGGAATTCACAAGCCAGAAAACAGGCCATGACCAACGGTCCAGAAAACCGTTGGTTGGAGATTCGAATCCTACCAACCGTACCGGTTTCTCACTTGTTTCTGCGAGTTAGGGGCATATGCTTTATTCTAACGGGGCTAGAGGTGCATTAGAGGTGCATTTTTATTCCACAAATTTCGCGGTCGAGCCTTGCGGCGGCCGATTCTGGGGTGCATACTGACGGACCTCCCTGGCGCCCTTTTTACGGGCTATACATATCCCTCTGCCTGCGCAGCAGGCGCGTTGTGAGGTCCCTCCGGTGACAGGGCCAGCTCCTGGGGATCGAATCAGGAAGGGTGACCACTCTAGCGGATTGTTGCCATCCAGGCCGGAAAACAGCACCCGGCAGCACCTTTCGGCGAACACTATCCTTCCCGGCGACTTGTCGCGGTAGATTGCACGTCGTTTCAGAGTCCAAGCCTGGTCCGTGGCCGCGCGGGCGTTGCAACCGATGTTGCCGTTGCATCCACGACTTCATACTTCCTCCACTCCGATTGCCACGTGATCTTGTTGATCCAGTCGAGGAACTTGGTCACGGAGTAGCTATAAACCGAGGCATTCGCCGGCAGATTCCTCTCGGGAGTTCCTTCGTCGCGATTTGTTGCGGATGCCTTTTTCCACCAGTCTTCATTTGCCCACGCCAGCGCCTGTGCTTGAGGAGCGGGCGGGGCGGGGTCACTGGGTTGCGCGGGAACGGGGAGGGGGAGCGGCAGGAGGTCCTTCGAGAATATCTGCGTCTGCACGCCGTCTGCGTTGCTCGGCAATGTACCACACGTGCCGAGAAAATCCCCCAGGATCACGCGCACCGGAGTGATGGACGGACTCTTCTCGAGCGGAAAGAGGACGTAATTGTTGGCTTGTAGATCCGTAACAATGCGGCGGTATTCGGTTGCGTCATCCTGAATGCCGGTGCCGCTGCTGGGCCGCGGACCCGTACTGGTGGGCGCGAAGTTCCATGCTTTCTGGAAACGCTGATCGTATGCGAACTGGGTCGCATTGCCCTGATATTGGGCCGAATTGGCGTTGTCCCCCGGATGCGCAGCTTTGTACGTCACCGCCAACTCGCATTCTTTGAGGCGCAACAGCAGCCGGTTCAGCCAGTCGGGATTGTCCGTAGATATCTGCGTGTAGTTGAAGCTGGTGCAATTCAAATAAGTGGTCAGCGACCAGACGACGGCCGGCGTGTGGTCGTAGTCGACTGCGTTGGTCGTTGCATTGGTCCGGTAAAAAACCTCATGGCGGACGAGAACATATGCAGGGCTTGCGGCACTTGCCGGATTCGTAAGCCGCGCCGCAACCACTACGCCGTTGGCCATTGCATAGATCGGAGTCGAAGCGTGGATCGCGAAGTGATTGGCGCCTCTCGAAGCATCGAGATCCGCGACGCCCAGCGCATTGAACCGGTCCCCGATGGTTGTGAAATCCGCGCCGGGCTCCGCCGCGTCGTAGTAATACTCCCTCAACAACGTGTCGCCTCTTGCCTGCATGTACGGGCGGCGCTGGGCGTAGAGAGCCGGCACAGCGATGTTCAGGTCGAACGGATACCACCACCAGTCCCAGACCTCACGCGAGAAGCGGTGCCAGTCGAAGAGCGGACCCGGGCAGGCGAAATGCCCAAGAGAGGCGATAAGAGCATGAGCGATGAAACCCCGATAGCCGGGTAGCTCTGCAGCAGGTGACGCGCCAGGCTTCACACCGAAAAACCGGTACCATAGTGTGCTGTTGTTCTGGCTTGTATAAGCGTTGGTTTTGTTCTGGATATCCGCGGCTGTCAGACCGCATTTGCGGGCGACCATGTCCTGCCGCTCATCCGCCAAAATCAGCTTCCGCAGAATGTCCCGGTCGCCTCCATCGCTGTCCCCTTTCGAGTAAGGTAGAATGCAGAAGTTTCTGGGCACACCATACTGTTCTGCCAGAAGCCGCGCCAGAAGCGCGAGCGAACGATAATCGCGCTCGGTAAAAATCATGTTGTCCCAGTGCGAATACCGTGTTGCTATGGTATTGGTATCTCCGCTGCCCGGATAATTCGGGATGGCCGCTCCCCTGGCCTGAGTGGCAAACCAGATTAACCCAAGATCGGCCTGGTCCGACGCGGGATGCAACAGGGCAAAGACGGCAAGGCCCGGCATATCCTCGGTCTGGCCCGTGCTAAGCCTGAACCAGTAGGGTCCGTTGGCGGCGTTTTGCGGTCGTATGCCCGCCGCGTCGCCCGCGTCGCCGTTCTCAATTCCGATCGAGGTGGCGTTGACGGTCTCCGTGTGGATGGTAATGCGCGGCTCGGCGCCCAGGTTGAACTCTCCCACGAGTGCGAAAACAGTGCCATTTCCGTCGATATAATACTGGGGGCCCACGCCGCGCTTGCGGCTATCGGTCTTCCAATGGGCAGGCGTCGGCGGCGTCGCCTGGACCCACACAGTCTGGTCGCTGAGACAAAGAAACGCGCTGACCATATTGCTGGCTCCTTCGTACGCAGGCCAGCCGCTTGTCTCGTGGATTGAGATCGTGTTGACTCCTGAAACGTTATTCGCTCCTTTTGTAGGGTCCGTATTCATCGTCATCCTGCTGCCCCAACTGCCGGCCCGCCAGTGCGGGTTGCGATTGACACCAGGCTGTCCGGGTTGGGCAGGGTTGTTCGGCGGAGCTGGTCCGAGTGTGTCGGTGCGCGGGTCGTTCTCATGCCGCATGACCTGATCCAGGGGATGCGTGGAGGTCTGCGAATACGTACCCACGGGACCCGCGCCCTGATCCAGAAACTTCCAGAGTCGCTCTAAGAGCTGGCTTGGCATGTAAAAAGAGAATCTCCTGTTGGCTCGATGCTGTGTATAATAACATAATCGCTCATGGGCTCGGATTTTCTTTCAACTTTTCGCGATGCTCTGCTGGACTTTCTCTCGCCTCTCGCCGAGGTGGCAGACGATACAGTAGCGCGCGAAGCGTGGCTCGCGCAGTTGGGGCACACGGCCGCAATTTCCGGCGCGCCTGAGCTGGGCACGATTTTCGCTCAGGCGGGCGCGATTAAAACGGAGCTGTCCGCGCTGGATCTCAGCACCATCGAGAGTCTGGCTGGGATCCAAAACCTGCTGCAAACGGCGCGTTCGGTCTCCACACTCGTGCAGGCGCTCCGCCAGTTCGGAAACGATCCGGCACGGGCCAGCGTCGCCGCCACGCTCGGCGAAGACATCATGGCGCTTCTGCTGGGGAGCTTTCTTCGCCGGAATCACATAACACTCTTCCGGATTGCTTCCATCCTCACGCTGATCGAGGCGGCTGAGACTACTTCTCCGGCCCCGGCAGTGATACAGAACGGAGTGGTCGTTCGCGAAAGTCCGTATTACGACCAGTTTGATTTCTCGCGCGTAAGCGCTCTCCTTTCGAACCCCGGACAAACACTCCGGCAATACTATTTCCCGAACAACCTCGCGCTGGCCCAGGATGCCTGGACCGCGGCAGGACGCGTTTTTGGCAATCTTGGCTATCTCGCGAGCGCCGTCGGGCTCAGTTGGCGCACGCAGTACGCCTCGCTGATTCCTGATCCAGCGCCAACCGACACGGGCGACGACGGAGGAATTGACGGTCCCGAAGGAAACGATGAAGGCGGACCGGGCGAAGACGTCGATGCCGACGATGATCAGGATGCCGATGCGACAGATCAGCAGGACGATGACGATGGCGATACGACTCCGATCGATGCGACCCCGCTTCCCGACACATACTTTGCATCGGCCTTTCCCACGTTTCGCCTTGTCCTCCTTTCGTCCTCCGCAGGTGCATCCACTACAGGGCCCGGAGACGAGGTCGCGATCGAGCTGCAGTGCTCCTCATCGAGCCATCCGGGAGCGACGCCCGGCTACATCGTCAGCGTGACGGGCACTTTTGATTCCGCCACCACCTTCGACGCGTGGCGCCTCACGCTTAGTGCAGGCGGACAAATCCCCGCATTTGTGTTGAAGCCTGACGGCTTCGGACTCGTGTCATCGGCCGTGCCCGTTACGGGCGGCGCCGCGAAGATCAAATTGGACAAGCTCCCCGCCGCGGGTTCGTCCGGACCTGCATTCATCCTCGGCAGTCCAGGCGGCACCCGGCTTGAGATTGGCACTCTGACGGTCGAGGGTGATTTTTCCTACGATCCATCGCACGTCGCCGTTGCGATCTCCACGAAAGCGGCTCAGTGCTCATTTGTTCTGAAGCCGAGCGACGGCGACGGTTTTCTCGCGAGTGTGCTTCCGAGTGACGGTCTCACGACGCAGTTCGACCTGGGTCTGACATTTTCGAGCGATGGCGGCCTGTCCATTCAGGGAGGCGCCGGGCTGGATGCAATCTTACCGATCGGACTTTCCGTTGCCGGCGTTATCACGATTCCATCGGTTCACCTTGCTTTACAAGCTGCGGCAAACGGTGTGCAGGCGGAAGTCTCGGCCAGCGCCGGTCTCGCGATCGGTCCGCTCCAGGTTTCGATTGACCGCATCGGTGTGCTGGGGCTTGTCACGTTTCCGGATGGCGGAGGCAACTTTGGGCCGATCGATCTTGGAGCGCAATTCAAACCTCCGTCGGGCGTCGGGCTAGCCATTGACGCGGCGGGCGTCAGCGGCGGCGGTTCCCTCTCCTACAGTCCGGGCCAATACAGCGGTGTGCTGCAGTTGCAATTCAACAACCTTGCCCTCGAGGCTTTCGGGCTCATCACCACCGAGGTCGCTGGCAGCGATGGCTATTCCTTTATCGCTCTCATCGATGCCGACTTTCCTCCGGTGCAGTTGGGCTGGGGATTCACGCTCGAGGGCGTCGGCGGTCTGATGGCTGTGCATCGCACCGCGTCGGTCGACGCGCTGCGCGCTGCTGTTAAGTCCGGCAAGGTCGCTTCGATTCTCTTTCCCACAAGTCCCATCAGCAACGCGTCGCAGATTTTCGGGGCGCTCAACACCCTCTTCCCCACTGCGCCCGGGCGCTTCCTCTTCGGCCCCATGGCGCTCATCGGTTGGGGAACGCCGACGGTACTGACGGCTTCTATTGCCGTCATCCTCGAGCTGCCCGAGCCGATCGAGATCATCCTGCTGGCGAAGCTGACAGCCGATCTGCCTACTCCTTCGACTTCGCTCGTGCATCTCAACATGGATGCACTCGGCCTGCTCGATCTCACTCAGGATGAGCTTTCCCTCGACGCCAGCCTCTTCGATTCCAAGCTCGTCAGCTTCACCATCACCGGCGACATGGCTCTGCGCGCCAACTGGGGATCCCAGCGCGAGTTTCTGCTTGCTATCGGCGGCTTTCATCCTCAGTTCACGCCACCCGCGGGTTTCCCTTCGCTCAACCGCGTCACCATCAACATGCCGTCCGGCATCGTCAGCAAACTCCGCCTGGCCGCCTATCTCGCTCTAACCTCGAACTCGGTCCAGTTCGGCGCTACACTCGATTTCTCGATTGGTGTTTCCGGCTGCGGCATCTCCGGACACCTCAGCTTCGATGCCCTGCTGCAGCTCGACCCCTTCCACTTCTCTGCCGACATCTCCGGCTCGGTTGCCGTCACAATCGGCGGCGACGATCTTGCCTCGGTGTCGCTCGATGCTTCACTCAGCGGTCCGGCTCCGTGGCACATCGCCGGCAGCTTCAAGATCCATATCGTCTTCTTCGATGTGAGCGTCTCTTTCTCCCAGTCCTGGGGACTCAGTGCTCCTTCGCAGCAGACTTCCACGGTGGACGTCGGCGCACTGCTCAGCGCCGCCTTGGCCGATCCGCGCAACTGGAGCTCCCAGATGCCTCCGGGCCTCTCAGCCCTCGTAACGACGCGCCAGGTTGAAGACGCCACGTCCGTATTGGCGCATCCGTTGGCGGTCCTCGAAGTCCACGAGCAGATTGTACCTCTTGATCTCAGCATCACGCATTTCGGTCAAGCGGTGCCCTCGGGCGCGACTGAGTTCTCCATCACCGGCTTCCGCGTCGGCGCACAGGCTGCGGCCTATACCGCAGTGCAGGATGATTTCGCACCCGCGCAGTTCTTCGATCTGAGCGACACCGATAAGCTCACGCGGCCCTCGTTTGAACGACATGACGCAGGCGCGATCATGAGCGGCAACCTTGTCGCTAACGGCACGCCCGTCGCGAAGACCATCGACTACGAGAGCTTTTTCATCAACACACCCGGCGTAGTCACGGTCGATGAAGGCGTGCCGCAGCCCTTCCCGTGGGCCTCTCTGGGGTTCGTCATGCGCAGCGGCCAGGCCGCGCTGAAGGCCATAAGCCAGTCGGGCAAGCTCCGCTATGCCGCGCCCGGCAATCCCGTCAAGGTCGCCGAGCCGTCATTTGCGCTCGCGAGCACCGCAACCCTTACCGCGGCCGGCGCTCCGGCTGCGGCAGGTACGACATACAGTGACGTCGCCGCCGCGCTCAAAACGGCGCTCGCCGCCACACCTTCCGAGCGCGACATGCTGCAGATCGTCGCCTCTCACGAACTCGTCAAGGTGGCTGCCTGATGGCTGATACGACCCAAGCCTACTCTCTACTTCCCTGGGTTCGCCGGGGCATCGCCTCCGAGGTGTCGGGCACGCCCGCAGTAAACTACGCGACCGTCCCGCTCTCACTTTCCGTCAATGGGACCTCCGTGGCGGCGCCGCCGAGGGCGCGGCTGCCCGGTCCCGGCGACGTTAAGACGATCGACCCGCGCGCCTTCATCCGCACCGACCCGAGCGACGGCGCGGACAGTTTCGAACCCAACTATCTCGCCATAGTTGAGCTGGCTACGCCGGACTTGGCGTGGATGTTCACGCCCTCCGGCGCCACTGGCGATCGCTTGCAGCCCTGGATCTGCCTGATTGTCGTGCCTGACGGAGATGGCGTCACGCTTACGCCGCAGGCAGGGGGCCCCGCAATTTTGCGTCTGGACTCTCCCCTCGTTCCCGCGGCGGAATTGCCCGATCTCAGTCAGGCCGATGCCTGGGCCCATGCACAGATCAGCGGGACGGACATGAGTACGGCCGCTCTCGACGGTGATAGCGGCGCCACACTCTCGCGCTTGATTTGTCCTCGCAGGCTCGAGGCTTCCGGGCGATACCTTGCCTGCGTCGTGCCGACTTACCGCGCGGGCGTTCACGCCGGACTCGGGATGGAAGTGGATGATAATGACCTCGCGGCTGCCTGGGACGCAACGATTACCGCACCGTTCAGTCTGCCGGTATATTTCAGCTTTCGTTTCGAGACCGGGCCGAATGGAGACTTCGCTTCGCTCGCCCGCATGATTGGGCCGCCCACAACCGCCATCTCCGCGGGCATGCGGACGATGGATGTCAGCCAGCCGGGCTTCGGGGCAGCGCCGGCGCCCGGTCTCACGCTGGGACTCGAAGGAGCGCTCCGTACCTTCAACCTGGTAGACACACCGTGGCCCGCCGGAGCACAGGCGACGTATGAAACGCAACTGCGCGCGGCACTCGCGCCGCCGGCGGCAAGCGATCCCGTTGTGTCGCCGCCCGTCTATGGGCGGACGCAAAGCGGCTCGTCCCTTCCGCCTGCGGACGGCCAGCAGCCGCTCTGGCTGGGCGAGCTAAATCTCGACCCGCGCAGCCGCGTGGCTGCCGCGGCCGGCGGCCAGGTTGTGCAGGCCGAAGCGGATGCGATGGTCGCCTCCGCATGGGACCAGGTTGGAGAGATTCGCAAGGCCAACCAGCTCCTCGGCCAGGGCCAACTGGCGCGGGAAGTGACGAACTCGATCATTCGCCGTCATCTCGAGACGATCCCCGGCGATGGAGTTTACCTCCAGATCACGAGTCCCATTCATCCACGTGTCAGCCTGACTCTCTCCGGAACATCCGCCACGCTCGCCAGGCACATCGCCGCAAGCCGTATCCCAAACTCGGCCGTCTGGGCGAGCATGCGCAAACTAGCGCGACCCCGCGGCCCGCTCGGGCGCCAGCTCGCCGTCTCCGGTCCCCAGCAGACTGTCGACCGGCTGAATGTCCCGGTACGTTCGGGATCGCCGTCCTCCGGGACCCCCACGAGCAGCCCGTCCGGAATGGTCATCTGCGGTCCCGTCAAAGCGCCGGCAGGCATGGTGGCACTTGACTCGATCTCACCCACGATCCAAGTCGCGAAGATGACCGTGTCCACCCTGTCCGCCGCTCCAGGCTGGCTGAAGGCCGGCGTCGTCTCAACGGTAGGCACTACCACTGTCGCAAGCACAGGCACAGAGACTTCAACCAGCTCAGCCGCTACCGGAACCACCGCAACCGCCGGCGCGGCGCCCAAAGAGGCGGTCAAAGCCGACGAGACCGTTGCGAAAACCGCTTCAACCGAACTGGCTCCGCGCGCGCCTGCCGCCACAGCGCCTGTGTCTCCTGTAAGCCCGACTGCCGCGCCGGGAACTCCGGTCTCCCCGGTTACGCGTGTTCCGGTCGCGCCGATCGTCAATTGGAACGGAGATGCCAATGTTCCGCCGATTCTCCGCAGCGGCGTCGCATCAATGCCTGCTGCGTTTGTTTTTCCGGCGGACCAGGCCACGCTCACCACGGTGCAGAATACCTTCCGTACGGCAGCGACGGCGATCAATGCCTATCTGAATGTCAGCGATGCAGCGGTCGCAGACCTGCCGTCACTCGACAACTCAACAGCTCTTTCAGCAACCCGGACGGCACTTACTGCGGCACTCGATCCGCAACTGACCATCAAGGCGCGTGTTGGTGCGCGGGTTCCGCTGAGCCCGGGAGCCGATCCTCTCGAACCCCTCACCGGCACGCCGAATTTCCCACAGGCGATGTACCAGCCTTTGGCAGCCTTGTCTCCAGAATGGATGCTGCCCGGCATCTCCTCCGTGCCGCAGAATAGCGCGGTTCTCCTCAAGACCAACCCCAGCTTTATCGAGGCCTATATGGTGGGCCTGAATGAGGACTTTGCGCGCGAACTGCTGTGGCGGCAGTTTCCCGCGGAGCGTAACGACACCTGGTTTCAGAACTTCTGGAGCGATGGCGGGACGGCGGATATCCCGCCCATTGCGCAGTTCGATGCGGCGGGACACCTCGGCGACCACACCCAGGATCACGCAGCCACAGGTCGAGTTGCCCTGCTGGTACGCGCGGATCTCTTCCGCCGCTATCCGAGCACGCTCGTCTCCGCCTGCCAGTTGAACAGCGATGGCTCACTGGGCACGCGCGAGTGGCCGATCTTTCAGGGACAGTTCGGCGACGATTGCAACTTCTTTGGTTTCGATATAGCCGATCCCATCAACGCTCCCAACCCCAGCGGAGGAAAGCCAGGATGGTACTTCGTTCTCGAAGAACACATCACTGCGCCGCGGTTTGGCCTGGAACCTTCAGGCAGTGTTCCTCCCGCCAATCCGAGCTGGAATGATCTCGGATGGGATCAGGTCAAACTCACCGGAGATTTCCTTAATCCCGCAACCGCGCCGGCATTCACTACAGCTGAGCCCATCGCCTGGAGCGAAAACGCCGGCGCCATGGCTCACATTCTGATGCGCAGGCCAGTGCGGGTGGCAATGTATGCAAGCGTGTTGATTCGAGCGGAGCAGACATGAGCACGACACCGACAATTCCACCCAGTCCGTTCGTCTGCGCTGCCAGCAATCCACAGCAGGTCTATTACCTCGATAACAACCTGGCGCGCCTCGTGCCGGACGCAGCCAGCCTCGCCTACATGAAGCAGGGCCAGAGCGTCCGCACCCTCAGCGATGCAGGTTTCGCGGCCATCAAGCAGGGCACGCCTCTGCCGTCGCGCGCGGATGATACCATACTCAACGTTCTTGTGCCCGCCACTGCGGCAGCTTCAAGCCCTCTGGACGCATTTATCATGCAGGGTGGCCAGAAGCGCGCAATCCCCGACCGTCAGACGTTTCAGCTGCTCGAAAACATATACGGGCAGGCGAAGGTCACAACCCCGGCAGATCTTGCTGAGATCCCTTCCGGGCCGGCGATGCCGTCGCGCGCAGACGGCACCGTGTATCAGGGAAACAGTTCGGCCTACGCATACCAATTGCAGGGCGGAGCGAAGTCTGCAGTGCCGGATGCTACGACGCTGCGCGATGCCGGGCACGACCCGTCCACCGCTCTCGCGATCTCAGCTCAGGACCTTGCTGCAATTCCCAGTGGGCCCGCGCTGCCATCGACGAGTAAGTTCCTGCATCCGCTATCGTCAGCCGTGCCCCTGCTGCTCCTGCCCGTACGACTCGAGACGCGTTTTCAAAACAACGAACTCTGGCTGCGCGTGTTTCCAGATGACATTCACGTCACGAGCTTCGAGCCGGAACTGACGGCGGACGAAACGAGCGCCCGTACAGCTTTCCTTACCGCAGCATCCCAAGGCGGCCAGACTGCACAGGACGCCTTCACTGCCCTCGCACAGCAATACGGGCCGCGGCGCGCCGCATGGATTGCCAGCGCGAATGCGCAGGCCGGCACCAAAGCGGGATCCTGGACTAAAGCGCCATTTACGAACGCGCTGCCTGAACGCTGGCTGGTGATGGGCTACCAGGGAAATGCTGCCGGACAGCTTCTTGCCATCGGTTCGCCGATCGCCGATTCGCTCGCGGTCGGCCCTGACCCGAACGGCCCGGGGCCTTCAACCGATGATGGAATGCGCTGGCTCACTGATTTTGACAGCGCCATCCAGGCAGGGATGGGCATCCGCATCCCCCTCACCGGCGCAGAGACGCGGGGCTTCACTCGCATTGCGGTTTTTGGCCTGAACACGCAGATTGACCCGGAAACCGCGGTGGCGCGATTCGGCGACCTGCTCGAGGCTCACCACTACACGGACGGACTCGAGCTGTTGCCGCACGGCGCGCCCACCAAGAACTCCGGCGACACCTCATCCGCCTACTCCTCGCATGATCCGAATTACACGGAACTCTACGCGCTGGAACAAGGCCCGCCTCTCTGCCCGTCGCGTCCAACTGCCGACGGAGATCGGCTGGCGCGTGCCATCGGTTTTGATCCGAGTCTGCTAGCCCATATCAGCGGCGCCAATGGCGGCCAGGACGAACACGCACTCGCCATGAATACGGTTCTCTGGCCGGCAACCTGGGGATACTACCTCGAGCAAATCGTCACCGGATCGGTGCCCAACCCCGATGTCCTTCTGCCGCTCGCCCGCGACCACTTTATCGATCACGTCCGCGCGCGCGGTCACTTCCCAATCGTGCGTGTCGGTGTCCAGCCCTATGGAGTGCTTCCGATACAGTGGAGCGCCCAGTGGAAGGATCTCGAAAACAGGGCGCTGGATGCACCGCTGATGAGCCGGTTGAGCAATCTCCGCGCGACGTGGGAAGCCTCCGTCCCAAGCATTCCGCGGATACCCGGTGCGGCTGATCCGGAAGCCGCACTCGTCAGTATCCTCGGCATGCAGCCGCGCTCGGCCAGCTATTCCGCGCGCAACGTCATTGGCCCCGAATACAACCTCACCTATTGGCGATTTGTGCAGCAGGATCCCGGGCAGTCCTGGTGGTCAGCTCTCAGTGCAAAGACGACGGCAGAAGCCGGCACGCTGGCGACGGTTATGTCCTCGACGCGACTGGCAAGCACGACTTTTGTGAACGTACAGCGCCTGCTCACCGATGTACTAGTCGCTCCCGCCCCGCTCGAGGGGCTTCCAGCTCCTGCCTACGTGGCACAATTGCAGGCGCTCGCGTGGCAAGGTCTCCGCGATGTCCCCATGCCCTCGCAGCCGGTGCCTCTTCTGTTTCTCTTTCTCCGGCATGCCGCCTTGCGCCAGTATCTGGACACCGCTTCCGGGTTGCTCGCACAGGAAAGTCCCAGCGCTATCGAGGCCAGCGAGCGGATTGAGGCGGAGCTTCTCGGAATGTCTGCCGGCACGCCACGCCCCACACCATGGGACATCCTGGGCCGCCCACTCGCGGGTAAAGGCCCCGTGGGCGCCTATCTGGATACATCTAAATCCGACACTTCCACTCCCGACTTCGCAGCCTTCTGGAGCGCCTTCCAGACGCTCGCGACCCTTCCCGCCGAATCGCTTGACGCCGCAGCGAGAGAGGCGATCGATCTTGCCTCCTATCGGCTCGACGCCTGGCTGACGTCCATGGCACACTTCCGACTCGATCAAACCCGCACGGCCGCACCCAATGGAGGCGTCATCCTTGGCGCCTACGGCTGGGCTGAAAATGTTGCACCCGGCACGGCTACGGCCTCTGCGGGCTACGTGCACGCGCCGTCCCTGGCTCACGCGACAACTGCTGCGGTACTTCGCTCCGCCTATCTGACCCATAAGGGCGCGGCGCAGTCGCCGCTCGAACTCAACCTCTCCTCATCGCGTGTCCGCCTTGCTCTGCATCTCGTCGACGGCATGAGGCAGGGCCAGCCGCTCGGAGCGCTGCTCGGCTACCGTCTGGAACGGACGATGCACGACAACGGGCTCGAAGCGTTGATCACAACCCTTCGCGCAATTGCGCCTTTGAATGCCAACCCGGCCGCGACCGCCACGGCCAGCGAATCGGTCACGGCCGACAACGTCGTTGACGGCCTCGCTCTTCTGCGAACGACCTTCGCGGACAACACACTCGCCACCGGGTACGGTCTGCCGACAGACGCCGATACGCGCGCCAAGCTCACTTCCGCGCTCGAGACACTGACCGACGCTCTCGATTCCGTCGCAGACGTAACGCTGGCGGAAAGCGTCCACCAGCTCTTGCGCGGCAATACGGTGCGCGCCGGCGCAACGCTGGATGCTATAGCTCGAGGTGATGCGCCGCCTCCCCAACTCGATGTAGTCGAAACGCCCCGTTCGGGCACGGCGTTTACGCATCGGCTTTTCACGATTGCGGGAGGAAGCCCGGCGCCAGGGTGGGCAAACACGCCGCGCGCACAGGCGGAGCCCCGCCTCAATGCCTGGGCCTCTGCCATGCTGCCGGCGCCTGCAAACGTTCGCGCCAGAGCCAGCTTCTCCGACAGCACAGGCGCCGTGTTGTCGACGATCGAGGTGGGCTTCGACACGGCCGGGATCGCTCCGCTGGATCTCGTCGCGCTGCCCGAGACCGACGGGCTCAGCGGAGAAATTGCGGCGCGCCTGCTTCGAGCCGCGGCTTCCGCACGCCCGTCGACAGTGCCAGCCACCGCTGCACTTGCACTTGTCGACTGCCGCGATTCTTCTTGGCCGGCGACCATCGTAGCCGTCTCGGAGCTTATGGTGCTGGTAACCAGCCTGGGCCGTCTTGTCTCCGGATCGCGGGCCATCACGCCGCAGGATCTGGTTTTTCCGGGCGATGCCGTGGGGAGCATCGACACCACTGAATTACAGGCACGGGCGGATGATGCCGAAACTCAGATTCGCGCTGCGGCTACCGCACTCGGGGCCACCACGGGCCTCGACACCGCGCTCCTCACCGCAGCAAACTTCGGCGTCGCGAATGCCGTGCCTTCACTCGACTCCGCGCAATGGGCCGCCCAGGCGGCAGGCGCGTTGGCAGAGCTGAATGCTCGTGTCGACGCACTGAACAAACTTGCGTCGGGCTTCACGCGCACCGGAGCCGACGCGGATACGCTGCGTGACCACGACGTTGCCCGCCTCCAGACGATCTTCGGCCAGTCGTTTCTCGTACTCCCGGCTCTCGATGCCGCGCTTTCCGCCCAATGGCCACAATTCTGGAGCGCGAGCGTCGCGTTGCAGGGCGGCGATGCGCTCGCAGCCACCACGTGGATGCAGCGAATGGCGCGCATCCGGCCTGGCGTGTCGCGGCTGCACCAGGCTATCCTCTATAGTGAATCCCTGGCCGGCGCCACGCTCCCGGCGCCGAATGTGGCACAGCTCCCCGTCGTCTCTGGCGACCACTGGCTCGCGCTCAGTCAGAACACAAGCACAGCCTCGAGCCGACTTTCCCTTGTCGCGTTCGCTCCCGTGGCGCCGGCTTCCGGGGCAGAAATCGCCGGCCTCGCGCTCGACGAGTGGGTGGAGGTTCTGCCGTCTCCGCAGCAGATCACCGGAATTTCCTTCCACCAGGACGACCCCACGGCACGAGCGCCTCAGACGCTTCTGGTTGCCGTGCGTCCCGACAGCTTCCCCGAATGGACTCTCGAATCGCTGGAGGGCACGGTGCTCGAAGCGCTTGACCTGGCCAAAATCCGCGCCGTCGACATTGACGCGCTGACTAATCTCGGACACTACTTGCCTGCGCTCTACTTTGCGTACAATGCCGGCGGCTCACAGCCGGACGCAATTTCTACCGACTTCAATCTGGCACGCGCGACAACCGTGCTTAAAGCACCATAGGAGTTACGAGTGTCCTCAGTCACCATATGGAACCGTCTTGAGCCCCGCTCTCGCGTCGATGGGCTGGCGGGCGGCCTTGCGGGGCGCGTGCATGATCCGCTGTGGCTGCTGGCGCGCCAATGGCAGGTGGGCGAGTTCGCCGGCAAGGATGTGGGATCGCCACTGACGGCCGCGGTGAAATGGACGACTGCCGCTTTCGACCGGTTCGCCTCCGGCAGCGCCACGCCGCAATCGTACGATGGCAACACTCCGATGGAAGCGTTGATCGAGCGCGAGGCGGTCCGCCCACAGCAGGCGGGCGCAGATCTGTTGCAGGCTGCCGAAGCGGGACTGCAGTTCCTGCGTCTTCTCGATGCCGCAAAGCTCGGCCATTTGCGGTCAACCTACGTCCAGCAATATCCACTCGCAGCCCCTGCAAACGCGGACAGCGACACCGTGAAGCTGACTTCTGTCGTAACGGGACGCGCGCTCAACGGCATTGGGTTGCGCGCCGATCTCAAGCAGGCCTCGGGCGCGCTTCCTGCGGCTCCGGCGTTGAGTGCAGCGGACGCGGCAGCTGTGCTGCCCGTCGCCACTCGGTGGGCTGCCTGGTTCGACTCGCTCTTCAGCGAGCCTGCCACGCCCACATCGTGGACGCCGTCCCGCATGGAATACAGCTTTGCCCTGGGAGCCGCGGGCGATGCCAACGGCCTGGTTGCGCAGGAGTATGACGGCGGGGCCATTGACTGGTACGCCTTCGATCGCGCGATCACTCCGCTTTCCGGCGACACAGCTCAGCCCGCCAGCTCAAGCCGAAGTGTGGTCGTCGCGCCCGTGACGTTCCGCGGCATGCCTCCACGCCGCTTCTGGGAGATGGAGGACGCGGCTCTGGACATTGCAGCTTTGAGCGCCGCAGCAGAGGATCTCGGCCGCCTCCTTCTTCGCGAATTTGCGCTGATTTACGGAAACGACTGGTTTCAGATTCCCCTTGCAATTCCAGTGGGCTGCCAGGTGGCGATCAATTCACTTTCTGTCTCGGATACCTTCGGGATCGCGACTGCAATCCCCCACTACGCCGCGATCGATGGCGCGCTCGGCGGGTGGCGCATGTTCGCGCTGGATGCCGGCGGACCGACGATCAGTTCTGCCGGCTCAAACCTGGCCGCGATGAATCTGCTCGTCCTTGCGCCAGGCGGCGTGAACATCCTGGATAGCGCGGCAATCGAAGACGTATCGATGCTGCGCGACGAGCCAGCTGAGATGGCCTGGGGCGTCGAACGTACAGTAGTTGGCGCATCCGGCAGTCCCCTTGACCGCGCGCTGGTGTGGCGCACGACGCGACCTGCCGTCGTGCCGCCGTCATCAACCGCCATTGCAGCCTACCGGCTCGGTTCAATCGTGCCGGACTACTGGATCCCATTCCTACCGGTCGCCGTGGACGATGGGCCTTTGCAGCTGCGCCGGGGAAGGCTGCCCACTGCTGCGACGGGACCCGAAGGGCTCATGCTTGCGTATCCCAACCAGACGATCTTCTTCGAGGAACTCCCTCGCGAGGGCGTCCATCTCGAGCGCCGCTATCGCTTTGCTCGCGGGCTGGACGGTTCAACTTGCGTATGGATCGGACGGCTTCGATCAACGGGCAGGGGTGAAGGACGCAGCGGCCTGCGCTTCGACTATCTGGACTTCATCTAGAAAATCTATGAGAGGCGCGACTGCCCGTTCAAACCGAGGTGCTCGATGCCGAGAAAAGAAGGTTTCGGGCATCGAGTCGGAGGGGAAGTTTTTCTCCCGATATGCCCGGTTACAGAACAGGAGTAGGCCGTCAACCGCGGATTAGTGGCCGATGGGGGAATGCCCTTGCCGCGACCGTACGCGAAGGATGGAAGTTGTACGAGTTGGCCGTAACCTGTCAACTTGACCACTTTCTCAACCCTCCGAGTACCTCTTGGCTCGGACAGAACGTCGGACTGTGCCTCTGCATTCGTCGCCAAATGAGTCGCCTGATACTTGGGGATTTCCAGTAAGCCGCTAGCGCGGCAGGGGCGTCGTACCCCTACATTGGCGGGGTGTCCGCATAATGGGTGACCTCCTTTCGGTCATCCGTCATCCGCGAACTACAAAAATCCCCAGCCGCAATTCCTGCCGCGCAGCGGCTTACTGGAAGAGCCCAAGTATCAGTGTACTTGTTGGACCTCAGAGGGTAGAGCCCTTCGCCGCCCGCGCAGCGGCGCGGCCTGTGATACTACTGGCCGCCTTTTTCCACAGCTTAGGCTTGTCTACCAACAGGTGGTCTTCTACAGGACTTAATACAGGGAAATATAGGCACCATCTGCACCACGTTGATGGCACGTGGTTTAGCTGGCAAAGGCGCAACTAAAATGCCGGACGAGGCGGCCAAAGTGCTTGAGAAAGGTGGAGCCAGTGTGTAACCAAAATGCCGTGGAAAACTTCATGGATTCACAGGTCTTTCCACAGGGTGAAGGGCTGCTGACTTTCGCGATGATTGGACAACTACGAAGCGGCCGTCCTATGATACCTGGGCGGGGCATTCTGGCCAGAGGAGTTTCACGTGTCTGAGCCAGTGCACGATCTTGTGCCGGAACAGCCTGTCGACCGAGTACTGGGCTGTCCCCAGTTGATGGCTGAGACCGTTCTCGCCGAAGATCGGAACTCGAGCGTGTTGGCCATTGACCGTCCAGCTCTTCCAGGCGATCCAGACGTAGAAGTCCAGAAGACCGGGCGCGTGCGCCAGAGCAGCAATGACTTCACGCTCGACTGGAATGGGGTGGGCGGTGATCTCGTGGTAGAAGGCCTCGCTCAACGTGACGGTGTTAGCGGGTGTGCCGTCATCCCTGGGTTGAGGTTCTCCACTGGGATTGAACCAAAGACGCATGGAGTCGATGAAGTGGAAGCGAGCCGAGTCCACAACGATCTGCTTGATGGCTTCCCGTTCGGTGCCAAAGAAAATCGTGGCGGCGAAGATGCGCTGAAAGGCAGCTTTGACCCTGCGGTATTGGCTTCCGTCCTTGGGGAGGTGGAAATAGTCGAGTAGTTGCGTTGGGCTCTCGAAGTGAACGACGCGGCTCTTCTGTTTCAGGGTTAATGTGGCCATCCAGATCGGGATGAGCCGATCCTGCACATAGGGCAAGCCGAAGCGCGGATGAGCTGTGATCTCAAGGACGAAGCTGCCGTTGTGTCGGGTGTAGGCGAACTGGTCAGCGGGCGGCCGGCGAAGAGGAAGTCCGCAGAGCACAAATGGCCGCGTGTGAAAGGCAAGCTGCTGTTGATGATTCTCGCGTTGCCAGCGAACGAGGTGGATGCTTTCGAGTTGTTTGAGCCGGCGCTTCGAGATGCTGATGAGAGGTGCATTAAAGCGCAGGCAGTGAGCGACGGAAGAAAAACCGTTGGTCGTTGCTTTTGGCAAATCAAAGCGGGGTGCATATTGGGGTGCATATTCGTGCCCGAACTGTAGGGTTGGGTCCGAATGAGAGCCACTGTATCCGACTGAAAAGTCGTGGGTCCGAACAGGGTGAACGGTGGTGCGAGTGTTTCCTAAACCGTGGGTCGGGGGTTCGAATCCCTCCAGGCCTACCATTCTAAAGGACTTGCGGCACCCCTCGATTTGGCGTCACACTTAGCGTCACACTTAAGGGCGAAAGCGAGGCTTTTTCCTCCTCTTCTTTCTTCTTTCTCTCCAGTTCCTGTTTCGCTAACTCCAGGCGCTGCCAGATGGCGTCCGAAGCAGCTTTCTGTAGGGCTAAATCAGCGTGGCTGTAAATCAGGTTGGTTTTCACGCTGGAATGACCAACACGCTTCATGCGTACGGAGGGGTCGATCCCGGAATTCAGCATCGCTGAGTTATTCCAATGCCTCAGCGCATGCCAATGTATCTCCGGGAATTCCAATCTCTCTGCAATCGGCTTGATGACTTTCGACATGAACCACAAAAGAAAGAGAAAGAACAACAACAAACTAGCAAGCAAGGTAACATTACTGCAGGAGAAAGTCCTCAACCAACCTGCCAGCAAGAAGAAATTCCGATCTACCAGGACCTTTTTCCACACGGTGAAGTAGTCTTTGATCAGCCTGCCGGCGAAATCCTGGCGGATTCGCCGCATGATGAATTCGCTGACCAAATAATCGAAACCCAGCCAGAAAACATCGAGCCCTGCCTGCAACAACCGGTAAGTTCGGAACTTAATAACCCTACCCACCCCCATCCCCCTACCTCCTCGTCCGCCCCTTCCCCCTCCCTCCCCGGCGCGGGTAACGAGAATGTTGCCCCTGAGGCCAACGACACGAAAAAGGCACTAAGTCCGCTACCCCCCAGTTCCGATGCACCCCCTTCCCCTTCCGAACTCGCAAATATGAGTCCTTGGGACCGGGCATACGAACAGGCGTTGGATGATTGGAGGAAGGAGCATGCTAGCCTCACGCCAGCTGAAGCCCGCAAGGCTCTCGACAATGACACTGATTTCCTGAGTCGGGTCGCTAAGATCTTTCACGGCGCACAGAGTACCAATGAACATAAGAACATGCAGTAGCCGACACCCAAACCTCGCACGGGACCTCGTGCTGGAGCCGCTCACGGCAGAGGAATTGGCCGAAGCTCTCTGCGTGGAGTGCGGAGGACCTATCAGGAAAAATCACCTGGTAGCGAAGCGGAAAGATACCCTGACCTGTTCTGACCGGTGCCGGAAGCGGAGAGAAAAACGCGGGAAGGCAAAAGTGGGTCTGTGAGCAACTGAAAACAAAGGAGATAGAGTGGGACAAATCGCGTTATAGGGGATTGTATTGCCGGAACGGGTCCATGATCGAATCGGAAGCGAGCAATTGACGGTAATCCTAACACAACAGACGACTTATCAGCACTTACACCTTATTTGCCTCCAACCGCAATGTCACACATAAACTCTATACTCCTGGCGCCGGCATTGGCTCACGGAGATGTCCCACTCCGGACATGGCCCGCGGCTCCGAGGACGCCGTCGACCCGCAACTTTCAGCCACTGCGCGCAGAAACCAGAGAAGTCCTATTCTATTATTGAGTGTGGTCAGCGAGCAGGCCCAGTCGCCACTAAAAGTGGTACCTTAAGGCTATGGCTGATCCTTGGATGACGACGCGCGCGCGTATCCACTGGCGGAAATCGGCCCGGACGCTTGGCTACACCGGCCTGCAAGAAGAGTCCAATTCTCCCAATTGACACCACCGGCCTGGGCGCGCACTTGCAAGCAGCGGCTTCCTCTGTCATCATGGCCACCCCATGCGATGGCTTGACTCACCTGTTGACACAGAATCAGTCCGGCGGCTAGCGCGCGAGCTGGAACTTTCGCTGCTGGCGGCGCGCTTGCTCGTGCAGCGGGGCCTTGGCGATCCGGCTGCGGCCCACGCTTTTCTTAATCCCAGCCTCGACCAGCTCCACTCCCCGGATTTGATGGCGGGCATGCGTGAGGCGGTCGGGCGTTTGCGCCACGCCCTCGCGCAGCACGAGAAGATCCTGATTTACGGCGACTACGATGTGGACGGCACCATGGCGGTCGTGGTGCTGCTGACTGCTCTGCACGCTCTCGGCGCTGAGGTTGAAACGCACGTTCCCGACCGGCTGACCGAGGGCTACGGCATGCGGGTGCCGGTGATTGAGGAGGCGGCGGCCAACGGCTTCCGCGTGGTCATCAGCGTGGACACCGGCATCCGTGAGCACGAGGTGCTGGCCCGGGCCCGCGAACTGGGTGTGGACTGCATCGTGACCGACCATCACCTGCCCGACGATCACTTGCCCCCCGCCTGCGCCATCCTGAACCCGCGCCGTCCCGACTGCGGCTATCCGGAGAAATCGCTGGCGGGAGTGGGAGTGGCCTTCAAGCTGGCACAGGCACTGCTGGGCGATAGAATGACCGAAAGGTTGCTCCTATCCTTCCTGAAGGTTGTGTCGATCGGCACCATAGAGTCGTAGGAATGTCTTCACCTAGCTCCTGATAGGAGCTTGCTGATCAGGGGTGACGGCAGGTCGTCGACAGCGTGGAGGGGCGGGAAGCATTGAAGGATTCTGTCGCCTAGCTCTTGGGTATGGGCACGTAAATATTGCGTGTGTCGCTCTACTGGAGACAACCACCGGAAATAACAACCGCGCCCGACGTGACGAGCGCGGGTCGCATGAAATCATCGTATCGGAGGCAACGTCCATGAAACCATTTGGTCTTATCAGCACGGGAGTCCTGCTCCTTCTTCTCGGAACCATTGCTCCAGCCTACGCACAGCGTGAGCAACAGGAGAAGGAGCACGCTAAACCCCAACAGGAGCAGCAACGTCAGCAGAAGCAACCCGCACAGCAACAGCATCCGCAGGAGAGAGCCGCACAGCAACAGCATCAGCAGCCGGCTAATAGACCTGCGCAACGACCGCAACAAAGCTTCGGCGGTGCCTATCATGGCAACGTCCAATCCACCGGCCCTACCTATGGCGGTGTCCACCATAGCGGCGTCCCACAACACCAAGGGCAGGTGCGCAGCGGTTTCGTCCAGTCTCGTGCCAGATCGTGGAATAACGATCACCGCACATGGCAGCAACGCGGCGGCTACAACGGCTACCGAGTCCCTGAGGACCGCTTCAGGAACTACTTCGGACGTGACCATTTCTTCCGCATCAACCGCTTCCCGATGCTCTTCGTAGGTGGATATCCGCGCTTCCAGTACGATGGCTATTGGGTTACGTTCATGGATCCGTGGCCGGAATCGTGGCCTCCGGACTGGTATGAAACCGACGACGTATATCTTGATTACGCCAATGATGGGTATTACCTATATGACCGCAACTATCCGGGCATCGGGATCGCAGTCACCATCACGTTCTAGGAAGATGGAAGGGAACGACGAGGACGACCTCGTTTTTGAACTCTTAAAGGCAGTTTTTGCGGGTTCGGCGCAGTACAATCAGGCAAGTGAATCTTGGTGGGTCAGGCGTTGGTGGTCGAAGCGCCGGCGCCATTGTTGTCCAGGAGGAAACTATGTTTGGAGAAGTAAAACGTTGCAAGAACATTCTGTTCGTTGCCGCATTGGGAGTATCGTTGCTGACGAGCGGTGTCACGCTTACACAGGCGGCCGATCACGACAGGGATTGTCGCAAGCGGATCCACAAGGCTGAGGAAAATCTCAGAAAGGAAATTGACCGCCACGGTGAGCAAAGCCGCCAGGCGGAGAAACGTCGCCACGAGCTTGAGGAGGCACGGAGGGGTTGCGAGGAGGAGCACCATGAGCATTGAGGGTGTGACGCTCATCTTCCGCGACCGCTAGCCCCTGCTCGTTTTCAGACGTAAGCTCGCGACCTGCCCTGGCATGGCAGGGGTCGGGCATAGGCAGGAATATCACGAGGCTGATTCCTCGCCTAGCTCCTGACAACCTCTATCCCCAGGTCATCCTTGCCAACTCGGAAGAAACTGTTTGCCAGGCTCCAGCAGACCGGTCCATTGCCTTCAGGAAACGCGATCTGCCTTCGCCGTAACGCTCTGCCAATCCATTTCAGGAACACTTTCTTCGACCCTCTGATCAGGACGGGAGAACATCCCAGGCCCTCAATTCCCTGGATCATCCGGTGCCGGGCGAGTTCCCGGTTGAACCAGGGTGCCCATTCCGACACCACAGGCAATCCGTATCGTTGCGCGATGCGGTAAAGCACGAACGTCGGATCGTTGTCACAAAGAATGGTGCGCTTGCCTTCCGGGTCGATTCCCGTCCGTGTATTGGCCAGCTCTGCCGAGACCGCGATTAGGTGGCGGATGGGTTTCCTACCTTCGATCGTGATAGTTCCGCGAAAGCATTGGGCATCTTCGCCCAGGCTGGTGGTCTGGGAATCAATGCCAGGAGCTTCGAGGGTAAAATGGCTTTGCTCAGTAACGGCTGCCCAGATCGCTCCCACGTCCGAATCCCCGCCAATGATGGAGAAGAGGTGTGCCTTGCAGTTTCCGTTGGCTTCTACCTCGCCAATATACCGATCCATGTGGAGACGAATGCGCGTAGTGGTGTCCTTCATTCGCTTCGTGTACTCCAATACTCCGAAGCGCTCATGGGCATTCTTCATAATGGCTGTCCTCTTGGGATTTGATCGCGGGACTAATCTGGGGGCGGGTGAGCCTACTTCAGGATGGCGACCTGGCCGGTGCTGTAGACCACGGTCAGCTCGTTGGAGAATCGTTCTTTCTCTCTGATTGTGATCACTCCATCCTCTTCTTCCTCTGTTTTGTCTGTCACCTTTACCGCCTGCCAGCAAGATACTAATCAAATCAGAAGTAAGTAGACATAAATGAAGCTATCGGCTATACTTCGGGCATGGCTACGCAAGATGCCCGGAAGTTGGATCACAAAACCCTGGAAGAGATTCGGATTCGTGCGGTCGAGC
>Ga0209517_10001755_pt1 | contig 31848 bp, 22 predicted proteins | sample PeaSoiMetSII2010_FD_187695 | JGI IMG/M metagenome (GOLD analysis project Ga0209517, IMG submission 187695) | Peat soil microbial communities from Weissenstadt, Germany - SII-2010 (SPAdes) (version 2) | ecosystem: Environmental > Terrestrial > Soil > Wetlands > Peat | place: Germany... | reverse complement strand
CGCAAAGCATCACACTATTCGTCATCCCAGCGGGGAGCACACTCTCGGCTCCCAGCGCGCCTACGGCGCTTGCTGCGACAGTCGGGAACGGCACCGTGGCGCTAACCTGGAATGCCGCGGGCGGTGGACCAGCTATGCGGCAAAGCGCGGGATCGCAAGCGGTGGTCCGTATGTAACGGCCGGCACCGTGGGCAGCTCGCCGACCAGTTTCACGGACACCGGCCTCACCAACGGGACAACCTACTACTACGTCGTCACCGGCGCCAATTCGGCCGGAACGAGTCCCAACTCCGCCGAACTACCCGCGACTCCGCTGGCGCCGCCCACGTTCACTTCGTCGGCCACCGCGACTCCAAATCCGGTGACTCAAGGGGTTTCAACCACCATCAACGCGAGCGTTAAGGACACGGCGAATACGCTGACGAACGGCATTGTGCAGATCACAATCCTAGACCCGAACGGCGCCACCGCGCTGACGCAGAACTTCACCGGGCAGAGCTTCACCTCAGGTCAAACGCGCCCCTACTCGGTTAACCTCGTTCCTTCGTTGGCGGGTACTTACACCGTCGAAATAGGCGTCTCCAGTTCAACCAACCAATCGTGGAGTTGGAACGCCTCGGCCGCGACCATCACCGTAAACTCGAATCTCACGTTCACCTCATCCGCGACGCTCAATCCGTCGACGTTCGCGCCCGGAGCCTCCACCAACATCGCAGTTTCGGTCACCGACACTGGCGCGGGCGCGCTTTCCAACTCGATTGTCGAATTGCAAGTCTTCGATAAATCGGGCAACGCGGCGATGACGACGTATTGGACGGGCCAGAACTTCGCAGCGGGCCAGACACTGCAGTTCTCCTACATCTGGAATTCCTCGGCGAGCCTGGCCACCGGGACATACTCAGTCGACATCGGCGTTTTCGACGCAACCTGGGCGCACAATTACTACTGGAATGGCTCTGCCGGTTCGATTACGATTTCGAGCCTACAGGCTCCTCCGCCCGCGCCAACGGGCCTGAAGGCCACCGAAGGCAGCGGACAGGTGACGCTGGCATGGACCGGCAGCAGCGGCGCGACCTCCTACAACGTCTATCGTGGGCCCCGAGCGGGTTCCGAGCACGCAACGCCGATCGCGACTGGAATCACCACCACCTCCTACACCAACACCGGGCTAACCAACGGCAAGACGTACTACTTCAAGGTTGCGGTGGTGGATGCCGCGGGGACCAGCGCGTTGTCCAATGAAGCCAGCGCCACGCCTGGAACAGGCCCGCCTCTCGCGCCTCTAGCGCCTGCGGGACTCACTGTCACGCCGGGCGTCGCTCGGGTAAAGCTGAAATGGACTGCCAGCGCCGGCGCAAAATCCTACAACGTGTATCGCGGCACGGCTGCGGGCTCAGAGAGCGCAACACCTATCGCGACTGGAATCACGAAGACCTCTTACACCAACACCGGTCTAACGAACGGCACGGCGTATTTCTACAAGGTGGCGGCGGTGGATGCCGCGGGAACCAGTCCGCAGTCGAATGAAGCGAGCGGGACGCCTTTGCCTTAAGCGATCAGGTCGTGCAAAACGTTGCCTGCAACGTCCGTGAGACGGAAATCCCGGCCGCTATAGCGATAGGTCAGCTTGAGGTGATCGATCCCCATCAGGTACAAGATCGTCGCATGAATGTCGTGCACGTGAACCGGCTTGTCGATCGCCTTGAAGCCGAAGTCGTCGGTGGCGCCATAAATAGTGCCGCCCTTCACGGCGCCGCCCGCCAGCCACATCGTGAACCCGAATGGATTGTGATCGCGGCCCCGCTTGGCCTGGTCAGCCATGCCGCCGACTTCGCGGACAGGCGTGCGTCCAAACTCCGAGCCGCACACCACTAGCGTGTCCTGCCAAAGACCGCGGGTCTTCAGGTCCTTGATCACCGCCGCAAACGCCTGGTCGGAATTCTTCGCATTCACCTTGTGCGCCATGATATCGGCGTGTGCGTCCCACGGGTCGCCCTTCGAATAGTAGAGCTGCACCATGCGCACGCCTTTTTCAACCAGCCGGACAGCCATCAGCGCGCCGCGCGCTACATGGCCCGGACCATACATATCGAGCGTCGCCTGGGACTCCTTGCGGATATCGAAAACCTCCGGCGCCTCGGTCTGCATCCGGTAGGCCGTTTCCATGGAGTTGATGACAGCTTCCACTTGAGGATCGGTGCCCGAATCCTGCGCGCGGATTTTCTCGAGCTTGTCCAGCATGTCGAGTTCGCGCCGTTGTTCGGTTTGCGAAAACTTCGGGTTGTTGACGAAGTTCAGAATCTTCTTCGGATCGAAATTCTTTTCGATCACAACCTTTTTCGGAATCTCCTTGCCGTCCTTGTCCTTCTCAGCCGGGCCATCCATCGCGGAGGTGTCTCCGTCAGGATTATTGGCGTCGCGCTTGTTGGATATGTAGGTGCCTTGATTGATGGCTGGCAGGAAGCCGTTGCTCCACAGCGGCGGTCCAACGGTGGTCGGTATGTCCGGACACATCACCACGAAGCCGGGAAGGTTCCGGTTGTCGGTCCCCAGGCCATAGGTGAGCCATGCGCCCAGCGACGGACGCCCGGCCTGGTTTGCGCCCGTGTTCAACATCAGGCACGACGGCTCGTGATTCGGAATCTCCGTGTAGACCGAACGCACCCAGCAGACATCGTCGGCCACTTCGCCCAAGTGCGGCCAGAGCTCGCTGACGTCCATGCCGCACTGGCCGTATTTCTTGAACTCGAACGGGGATTTCATGAGCTCCCCGGTCCTGCGCTCGGTTGCAACCGAGCCGCCCGGCATGGGCTGGCCGTCGTACTTTGCCAGCATCGGCTTCGGATCGAACGCATCCAGCGTCGAGAGCCCGCCGTTCATGAACAGGAAGATGACGCGCTTGACGCGCTGCGGGTAATCGAGCTTCGCCACCCCGAGCCCCGTCTCGCCGGAGTTCAATCCCGCCTTCAGCATCGATTCGCCGAGCATACCCGCGAACGCCATCATGCCGAAGCCGTTGCCTACCCGGCGCAACGCTTCTCTCCTGGTGAGAGGACTCAGTGATTTATGTAGAAACATGGCCATGATCCTGTAAGTTTGATTCCTGTTAGTTGATAAAAATGAATTCGGTGGAACTGAGCAGCAGCTTGGCATAACGGCCCCAAACCGTCGGCTCATACTTGATTTCCACTGGCTTCGGAGGCCCGTGATGGCCGGGTACCCCCGCCATCATCCCCATGCCCATCTCGGCATTCGGATCGGCTGGAGCGGACGCGCTATCCGGCGTGGGCGTGTCGTCGGCTGGCACCGGCTCCGTTTCCAAAATGTTCGTTTTTGGCATGACAGGTTTGGCATCACCCGTAAATGCGGCGCTGTCACCAGGCGTCTTTTGTTCCGCTTCCGCGGCCTTCTGGCCCTTGCTTTTCTCCTTCTCTGCTTCTTTCTCCTTATCCGCTGCTTTCTTCTTGTTCTCCTCGTACTCCCTGGCGGGCTCGGTCTTCAGATAATCCAGACCGATCTGGATCTCAGCTTCCTTCGGATCTCTGTTGTACACAAGGTTGTACAGCTTGCGTATGCGGGCGCGATTATCCGGTTCCGCCGCAACGCGCTTGTATAAAGCTTCGGATTCGAGCTGCACAAAATCGCTGTTCATCAGGAACAACCGCTGCAGCGGAACGGTGGTTGTAAAACGCTTTTCCGCGCTGATATTGGGCGGAGGAAAGTCGAACAATTGGAGATAGGCGTCCAATTTGTAGCGGCTCACATGACCGTAAACGGTGCGCCGATGATAATCGGGAGTAAGTTCCTTGGACGGCCCGCCGGTCATGTCGTCAAGATCCCCGGCAACCTGCAGGATCGAATCGCGCACCTGCTCCGCATCCATGCGCTTGCGGCTGGCGCGCCAATACAGGCGATCTCCGGAATCCTTCTCCGACGCTTCCTTGTCGTTCGCGGTTGAGAGCTGATAGACGGAACTCAGCATGATCTCGCGCTGCAGCTTCTTGATCGACATGCCGTTCTTCACGAATTCATTCGCAAGGTATTCGAGCAGTTCAGGATCGGTTGGCCGCTCTCCGCCAAAGCCGAAGTTGCTGGGCGTGTCCACGATTCCCGTACCGAAATCCGCCTTCCAGATGCGGTTAACGATGACACGCATCGCGATGGGCTGTTTGACAATCAGCTCCGCTAGCTGCATGCGCCCGCTGCCTTGGTCGAGCGGGGTGGGATCGCCCTCCGAGAAAATGCTTAGGAAGTGACGGGGGACTTCGGGCCCCAGAGTTTCGGGATTCCCGCGTCGCGCCAGCTGGATGTTCACCGGCTTCTCGGAATCTTTCACCCCGTGAATGAACGGATAATACGGATCGATCTTTTTCTTGAGAGCCTCCACATCATCCTGAAGCGATTTTAAGCGGGCATGCGCATCTGGCCCCAGCCGGCTTTCAAGACCCCAGTCGCGGAACATCAAGACGCCGGGAATCATCTTTTTGTAATCCCCGTCCATCATGGTGTTCGGGTCGTCGGAGTCCTTCAATTCGCGTTGAAAAATCTCTGTCCAGAACTTGGTCTGGTCGTCCGGCAGACTCTTCAGCCGCAGCAGGGCGCCCGGATTGAAGTCCTTGTTCGAAACGAAATTACTGGGTTTGTCCGTCCGCTTCTTGGGCTTCGTTCCATCGACATCTTTGTCGGTGATGACGCGATTCTCCTCATCGATCGCGTCCTTGGCCACCGTTACGTCGATGATTTCCTGCTGGAACTTGTCAGCGAGTTTCTTCGCTTCCTGCTGGGTGCCTCCGCCCTTCTTCATCAGGGCCTGCCACTCGTCCTTGTTGTGATATTTGTCGGTGGGCTTGCCCATGTATTTGATCCACCGGTCCAGCAGTTCGTAGTCGAGCTTGCGGTCGTTCACCACCAGCCGGATCTCTTTCTTCTGCTTGCCGGTGACTTCCCAAACGCCCATCAGATAATTGGATGCCTGCAGCGAGAGCGAGCGCGAAAGTTCGCTGGTCAGAGTGTGCTCCAGTTCTTCCAGCACCTTCTGCTTCTCATCCATCTCGTCTTCGGTTTTCTTGTACTCATCCACCACTTTCTTGGGAGCTTGCGGGTACTCCTCGTAAATGGTGTTGAAGAAAACTCCCGCCAGAGCGTAGTAGTCGGTCTGCGGAATCGGATCGTATTTGTGATCGTGGCAGCGGGCGCATTGCACGGTCATGCCGAGGAACCCGCGCGTGACGGCGTCCACACGGTCATGGCGCTCGTCGGCGCGCGTCACTTCGTTGGAGCCGTTGTCGTAGTACCAGGGCCCAAGTCCGAGGAAGCCGGTAGCGGGTAGCGCCTTGTAACGATCCTTAGCATCCATCAGATCGCCGGCCAACTGCGCTTTCACGAACTGGTCGTACGGAAGATCGTCATTGAAAGCGCGAACTACCCAGTCGCGATAAGCCCAGGCGTTGGGATAAGGCCGGTAGCCCCTCGGAAAAGGATTCAGGCTGCGATAGTCGTCCTCGCCATAGCGAGCGACATCCAGCCAGATGCGGCCCCAGCGCTCTCCGTATTGTGGCGACCCGAGCAAATTATCCACCACCTTCGCAAAGGCGTCCAGCGAATTGTCTTTCTCGAACGCGGCCTCTTCTTCCGGTGTGGGTGGGAGGCCGGTGAGATCCAGGTGGGCGCGTCGCAGCAGATCATGTTTGCTGGCCGGCCCCACGGGCTTGAGTCCTTCTTGCTCCAGCCGTGCGAGCACGAACCGGTCGACGCCAGTTTTCGGCCACTTCGTATCTTTCACCGCGGGTTCCGGCGGGTTTTTCAGCGGCAGGAACGACCAGAAATTGCGACGCTCGGGCGAGATCACATATTTGCCGTCTTTGCTCGACGTGACGGCGGCCGCGGTACTGGCGGGCCATGCCGCGCCTGCTTTCACCCAGGCTTCGAGTTCGGCGATCTCAGAGGCCTTGAGCTTGCTACCGTAGGGCATCTTCAAATCGGGATTCGTCTGCCGCACGGCCGTGATCAGCAAGCTCTTTTCGGGATCGCCAGGGACCAGCGCCGGACCGCGCTTTCCACCCTTCTTCATTGCTTCCAGCGTGTCGAGCCGTAAATCCCCGAGATGCGAATTGGTGTGACATCCGAAGCAATTGTTCGCGAGAATCGGGCGGATGTGGTTTTCGAAGTATTCCGGCGTGCCTGCGTTTACCGTTTGCGCGGAGAGCGGATGAGCTGCGATGACAATTGTGGATGAGATGAAGACGAGTGGTAAACAGCGGCGCATAGTCCCCCGATTTCTTCGAACAGTTAGCGTGAAACGGACCGCAAACGCTGCGTATAAGCCAAATAACAAGACGGGGTTAGCGGCCGAACAGGGGCCAACGGGTACCCTTTCAAGCTACCACCAAAGCGGCTTGAGATCAACGCGCCACACCCCGCGGATTTCTACTCCGGAAGTGTGGCAATGACGCGCTTTGGATCGATGCGCCAGACCGTGCCTGCTTTGATATTGGATAGCCAGATCGCCCCCGGAGAGACCGCGATCGCGCCGCCACCTTCGCCAGTGAATTGCTGGATGACGGTTTCGGACACCACGTCGATGCGAGCCAGCGGAAAACCTGTCTGGGTAACCCAGATGTATCCCTCGCCGAATGCGATTTCGCCCTCCGCTCCGGGCACATTGAGCTCGATCGTCTTCGAAACCTTGTTGGTCTTAGGATCGATACGATCGATCTTACCGTCCTTGCGGCAGAGCACCCAGATGGATCCGGCGCCAGTGGTGATTGCGGCGGGCTCGTCGGAAACTTTAATGGCGTTGTCAACCAGGTTGGTTTCGGGGTTAATGCGAAGCACTTCGTTCTGGTTGGGACATGCCAGCCACAGCGCGGTCTCCCCAAACGTCAACCCACGGCAACCGCTCGGGACGCGCAGTTCGCCCACCACGGCGTTCTGGTCCGGATCGATGCGGGACAGCGTCGTCTTGTCGTCGGTCAGCAGCCAGATGCTGTCCGCGGTGGAAGCGATGACGCCTCGCACCCGCGCTACACCCGTGGGAGTCGTGCCGGTTGTCTTGAAAGTCTTCGCGTCAATGCGGGCGAGTGAAGAAGTACCGCACGCGGGCGCCCACAAACTACCGAACGCGGAGGCCATGCCTCCACACGGTTTGGCGAGACCGGCGATAGGATCGCCTTTCTTGTTGGTCTTGGGATCGATCTTTTCGATGCTATTTTCGCCCGGCACAAAGACCGATCCCGAGAACAAGATCCAGTCAGGCTTGGCCCGCGCTTCAAGTTCCGCCTCGGCCTTCAGATTCGCGAATGGAATCTGCACGCCGGGAGTCTTGACGCCAACCTTCGGGACCGGCGGTTGATTCTTGCGGGGCTCGGAAGCCCAAACGGAAGAGAGAACAGCGATCAGGCCGATCAAGATACGCATCGAAATTCCATTACTTCCTTACGATCGCATGATCGCAGACGCGCGCGGCCTCGTGCAATAACGACTTCCCAACAAACCCGTTAGAATGCTCTTCATTAACGGTAGCCTTCCTGAGAGCCCGTTCCGGAAGCGGAATAGCGTTAGAAGCCGAGGCCCCGCCGCGCCAGCCCGAATGATTAGACCAAAACCAAAACGGCCCGTTGGACAGCGCTGGTGCGGCCCTTGACTGAATCTGCCTCTTAATTGTAATCTTCGGGAACGTGCTGCTTCGATGGCAGTGAATCGGTTGCTAGTATTGTGTGGGTATCCGCTTACCACGGGTTGCTTTGCGGCTCTCTCATGTTCACTAGACCGCAGGCGCGCTTCTAACTCTATGAGACATTGCGTTTGGGTTACTTCCGTCGTCGTGCTTTTCGTGGGCGTGGTAACAGCCTGGGGCCAATCGGAAACCCCGGCACCTGGCAGCGCGCCCATTGTACAACCGGGTGCGCCTGGGCAAAGCAGCAAGATCCTTTCGCCCGAGACTGCCGTCATCCCCCTCCGAACGCCTGCGGTGGCTGATGTCAACTTCATGCAAGGGATGATCATGCATCATTCGCAGGCCGTCGAGATGACCGAACTGCTTCGCACCCGCACCCGCAACAAAGACCTCCAAGCGTTGGGTAAGCGTATCAGCATCTCGCAGACAGACGAGATGAAATACATGAAGCAATGGCTTGAAGATCGCGGCCTGCCGGCTTCCATGGAGCATGGCCATATGGATCATATGCACATGGGCTCCATGCCATTGAAGCCTGGCATGGTGATGATGCCGGGCATGCTGACTCCAAAGCAGATGAAGGCGCTGGAACAGGCCACCGGCCCGGCATTCGATCACCTGTTTTTGACCGGCATGATTCAGCACCACACGGGCGCCCTGGTTATGGTGCAGGATCTCTTCGACACGCCGGGAGCCGGCCAGGATGCCGTCCTGTTCGACTTTGCCACCGACGTGGACAACACACAGCGCGCGGAAATTAGCATTATGCGAGGCATGCTCCTCAAGGAGAAGAAATGATCGAAGAACGAGCTTCACGGCATTCGCGGCATACCATGGCTATCTCACTTGCGCTGTCGGCTTTTTTCCCTGTGCTCTGCGCGGCTCAAAGCAGCGCACCTGCTTCGGCGCGGCTTTCGGCGCCTTCCAATCCGCGCGCGTCATCGGCCGATCCGCGGGTAGGGCTCAAGGCAGGATTGTACGACGCAGGCGAAGCGGTGTTTGGATTGGTGAAGGTTGTCTCCATTCCCAAGCCGCCCGGTTTCGCCCCTGGCAGTTTTGTTCCCAACGTTGCTCCGCCGCCTGAACCTGAGCAGCCTGAGCCGGGTAAGCCAGCACGACCTCCCGCGGTTCAATACGGCTCGACCAATTCAGACCTGGCCTTCAGCGGCAACCATGTTTTTGTAGGCAACTATAACGGGATCAATTTTTACGACATCGACAACCCGGCGCAAGTCAAGCTGCGGGCGTCACTGTTTTGCCCCGGCGGTCAGGGAGATGTTTCAGTGTACGGCCATCTCCTCTTTATGTCGGCGGAGGCACTCAACGGACGCCTGGACTGCGGCACCCAGGGAGTGGCCCTCCCGGCCGGCTATGTCCCACCCCCGCTGCCACCTCCGGCGCCCGTCGTCCCCGGAGTAGAGCCGGAGCATCGGCAACGTCCGCTTCCGCCTCCCAATCCGGACCGGTTCCGCGGGGTGCGTATCTTCGATATCAGCGACCTTTCGAATCCGAAGCAAGTCGCCGCCGTGCAGAGCTGCCGCGGCTCCCACACACATACCCTTGTGGTCGACCCCAACGATAAGGACAACGTCTATATTTATATCTCCGGCACCGGACTTGTCCGGCAGACGGAAGAACTAGCCGGATGTTCGGGCGGGGATCCGGCTGCCAATCCCGATACCTCGTTATTCAGCATCGATATCATCCAGGTGCCGCTGGCACACCCGGAGTTGGCGAAGATCGTATCCCGTCCCCGCCTCTTTACGGATGCGCAAACTGGAGCCATCAATGGTCTCTGGAAGCGCGGCAACCACGGCGAAGGGACACAGACCACCGAAGGGACCGACAAGTGTCACGACATCACGGTCTACGCCGCCATCGGGCTGGCCGCGGGGGCGTGTTCCGGTAATGGAATCCTGCTGGACATACACGACCCGCTCAACCCAGTCCGCATTGATGCCGTAAGCGATCCGAACTACTCCTTTTGGCATTCCGCCACTTTTAACAATGCCGGCACCAAGGTGTTGTTCACGGACGAGTGGGGTGGCGGCGGCCAACCCCGTTGCCGCGCGACCGATCCGATGAACTGGGGCGCCGATGCCATCTTCGAGCTCTCGCAGGGAAAGCTGAAACTGGCCTCGTACTATAAAATGCCGGCCGCGCAGACCGAACTCGAGAATTGCGTGGCCCACAATGGATCGCTGATCCCCATTCCAGGCCGTGACATTTTTGTGCAGGCCTGGTACCAGGGTGGCGTCTCGGTGATGGATTTCACCGATGCCGCGCATCCCTTCGAGATCGCTTATTTTGATCGCGGACCTTTGGACGCGAAAAAGCGCGGGATGGGCGGCTACTGGTCCGCTTACTGGTACAACGGGTACATCTACGGTTCGGAGATCGCACGCGGGGTTGACGTATTCAAGCTGGTGCCGAGCAAGTTCATTACGCAAAACGAGATCAACGCCGCCAATCAGGTGCATTTTGACGAGCTGAACGTCCAGAACCAGCCGAAAATTACCTGGCCGGCGAATTTCGTGGTTGCCCGCGCCTATATCGACCAGTTGGCCCGCAGCCGCGCTCTCGCGCCCCAGCAGATTGCCGCATTGAACGCCGCGATCGCTGAAGTCGACGCATCCCGGTCCGAGGGTAAAGGAGGCGTCGACCTCATGGCCATCGCCATGAGCCTCGACAAGGACGCGGCCGAGGCGAAGACACCAGCGGACGCGGAGCGCATGCGCGCATTGGCGGCGATTATGAAAGAAAGAGGGCCTTCGCGACCCTAGCCCGACCCTCCTCAGGCCGTTTCTCGTCAAAGTGACTTCCCTTCTCGATTCGTAAACGCTAGCCCGGCTACACCGGATCTTGACGGGTGAGTAAACGCCCCTTTACAATCGCGGCATGCCACGAAAAGTCATCCTGGGATTCGGAATCAGCATCGACGGCTATATCGCGCGGCGGAACGGTGCTCTCGATTTTCTGGTCATCGACAAAGAAGGTGAAACGGTGATGGCGGACTTCTTCGCCAAGATCGATACCACCGTCATGGGCCGCAAGACCGCAGCAGTCTGGGCGAAAATGCGCAAGAGTGGCGAGATTCCCGACACGCCGGGCATGGCCAACTACGTAATTTCCCGGCGATGGAAGCCGGGCAAACGCGATGGATTCGAAGTGGTGAGTGGATCTCTGACAGCCTTTGTGAGAAAGCTAAAACGCCGCCCGGGGAAAGACATCTACTTAGGAGGTGGGGGCGAATTGGCCCGCAGTTTCCTGCAAGAGGATTTGGTGGACGAACTCTTCATCGGCGTTGGTCCCATACTGTTAGGCGATGGTATCCCCGGCTTCCCGGGCAAGTTCCCGCAGCGCGACTTCAAGCTGACAGAATGCACGTCCTACTTAAATGGATCGGTCGCGCTACGCTATGAACGGATGCGGACTAAGATTAGCCGATAATCGGGCTCTGATCGGTGTAGAGCTCGATTTCTCTTCCGCTATCGGGCGAGCATTCCCCCCGCGAGCGCGTCAAGTCGTCGATAGACGGGGGAGGGCGGCCGTCAGCGGATAGGTCCTGAGTAAATCGGGAACACATACCTCATCTCTCAGAACCGGATTTCTGGCTCAGTGTCACGCTACCGCGTGTGTCCGGGCAGCGTTCCAATTCTGCCGTTGTGAAGTCGCCTCCGCGTAGCCAGGGAAGTCACCCGACCGGCCTGCTACAGATGATCTTTATGAGTCGTTTCGGATATCGGCTTTTCTGCAACAAACAGGTACCGGTTCAGACTGAAGAAGAAAGCGCCTTCGTTATTCAGCGTCGCGAACTCGGCGAACCAGGCATCCGCCTCGCTCCGAGAAATGCCGTTTCGCCCTGCCACGAACGACGCCATCATTGCCAGCAGGCCCTTGCCGTAAGTATTGTCCTCAAATTCCGGATTGAACATGGGGATCGCCATCCGCGAGCGGATGCTGAAGCCTACTTCCCGTAACTGGCGGGACAGGGTGCGCGGTAGGCTCGCATGCACGAAGTGCTCATCCCAGGCCGACAGGACGCGGGCCATTCGCGCTGTGTCTTCGGTGTGGATCACCAACGATCCATAATCTGTATCCAAGATGACCGCTCGCCCGCCTGGTCGCAAGACTCGATGCAGCTCCGTGAGCGCCGCGGGAATATCGGCGAGATACTCGTAGACCTGAGTGGAGACAGCCGCATCGAAACTGTCGTCCGGATACGGCAATTGCGCCGCGTCCGCGGTTCGAAACTCAGCCCACGGCTGTTGGGTGCAACGTTTGCCCGACATCGCCACCATGGCCGGGCTAACATCTATGCCACAAACACGGCCATTATGGCCGACCGCTGTCGCCATATCATGAGCCAGGAGTCCGGGCCCCGAACCGATATCAAGCACATGTTCGCCGGCAGCCAAGTCCAGAGCCTGTATCACTTGCCGGCGCTGCGCCACCACTTCGGGCGTTACATAAAGAGCTTCGATCTTCCGGCTCAGGTTTTCGTCGAACTCGAATGCACTTACCGTACGGTTCTCCGTCATCCCCCTCATTCCGCTTTTCGCACCATCTCTACATCGATGGTGATTTCCACATCGTCTCCCACCAGAAACCCGCCACTTTCGAGTGCGGCATTCCAGGTGAGTCCAAAGTCTTTGCGATCGATGAGAGCCTTCGCGGTCGCGCCCCGCCTCCACCATCCGCTCGGATCCTTGATTTCGGGCGTAACCGAGTCCACCTGAAGCAGCACGTTATGTGTCACGCCACGGATCGTAAGGTCAATAGTTGCCTCGATGTGAGAGGCAGCCGTGTTGGAAGGATCGAACTCGACGCAGCCCTTCACGCTACTGAACTCGCCTTTCACATTTGAAATCATCATATGCCGGACTTTGAAATGCGCACCGGTGTGCTGAGGATCGATTTGATAACTGGCCATGGCGCAATCTTACGCTATCAAACATTCCCGCCGAGATTGCAAACATTCCCGCCGAGATTGCTTTGCTTCGTTCATATCGTCTTGCTTACCGAATTTGAGCCCCGGAACGTTCACTGGGCAGATCCAAATGCCAGCGCCATGATTAGCCTCCACGAGCCTACCGGTGAGGGCAAAGCCCCCAGCATCTTCTGCGGCGTGGGAGTATTCTTCCAATTTATCCACCGGAGGTAAAACAATGCCGGCCTCTACGACATCCAGATCAGGACATGCCGCCGCACTTCACTCATACGACCTCCTCCTCGACTCCGCCTGACGATTCCATTCCACGCTTCGAGTGTGCCGATGCCTTAAAGGCTGTCTACGAGGCCTTCGTCCTGGCGGCAAGCATCTTTTGATAAGCCGCCAAGAGCTGTTCCCGGGCTTGTGTGCCGATGAGTTCGGGCAACTCGGAAGGGCGGTACCCGCGGCACAGTTCCACCGTCTTACGAAGACTTTCGGTAAATTCGATGCATGGGGGGCAGCCCGCGAGGTGAGTCTCGATCGCCTGGCAGGCGTCCGGCGGCAGTTCCAGATTCAGATAATCCGAAAGCAGCGCAAAGACCTCTTTGCACTTCTCGGTGTGTACGTGTGATGGCATCTTATCCTCCCCGAACCGCGGCTCCCTGCGGCACAGAACGGCTGTCTGCTCGAAGGTGCTCATCCAAGGTCTGTCGTAACGCCAGGCGGGCGCGATGCAGGCGTGTTTTAACGGTGTCTTCCGTCACATCCAAGATCTGCGCGGTCTCCTGCGTCGAAAGCTCTTCCAGATCGCGCAACAAGATGACCGCGCGGTAGATTTCGGGAAGATCGCCGATGGCACGCTGGAGCACTTGCTTCATCTCCGATTGCAGAAGCTGGTCATCCTGTAAACGGGACCAGTCGGCGATATCAAGCTTTACGTTTCCGTCGAATTGATTCCTTGCGGGTAGGAATTGGTCGAGTGAAAGCTCGTGCTCTGGAGCAAAGACGCTCTTGCGCCGTTTCATGAGGCAGGCGTTCTTGGCGATGCGGAACACCCAAGGCCGGACGCGCTCCGGGTCCCGCAGTTGATCGAAGCTCTCAAAAATCTTGAGCAAGGTCTCTTGCGCCACTTCTTCGGCATCCTCGCGATGGCCGCACATCAGCCAACTGTACTGAAAAATCTTGGCGCGGAAGTGTTCGACAAAGCGATCAAAAGCCTCCGGCTCCCCCGTGAGTAACTGCCGCGCGAGCTCTACTTCCACTTCCCGGTCCAAAAATGTTCGGCCCCGCCCTTGATTGTAGCGGGCGTGGGCGCCGGCTAAACGAGCGCGGCCTCCGGCGCGTTGACCACCACCTCGATAGTCGGCTGGTTCAGCAGAGTATTGTGAATCAGGCAGGCCTTGGCGGCCCGCAGAACCCCCGCTTGATGACGTTCGTCGAGCCCGGGCGCCATCACTTCGATACGAAACGATGCCAGACGCGCGGGCTGCTGCGCCTTCTCCGCGCTTACCCGCACTTTCAAATCCGCCGTGGGCAGTTTGCGAACCTTCAGATATTCTGCCGCGTAGTAGGCTGCGCAGGACGCGAGCGACGCCAGCAGCAATTCAGGAGGCGTCATACCTGAGTCCGAGCCGCCGTTTTCAACCGGCTGGTCGCAAATTACCCGGTGCCCACGGGCCTGGACCTCGAATCTCTGATCCCCAAGGAACCCTACTGTCACTTCCATACTCGTGGCCTACCCTTCTGCCTTTCCAGATGCAGGCGGGCTTCCAAAGGTGACGCCTGTCACCTCGGTCGCAAGATTGCATCCTGACAGGCAGAGGCTACGGAAAAGGCGAACAATACCGCCGGATTTCATGTATTTGGCTGACCTGGGCCAAATCGCCTGTCGCGTCATTCTGCCCAGATATGGGTGAGGGCGCGCAGCCTGGCCTCGGGAAGGAAAATGTGATGAACAGAATGCTGAAAATCGGCTGTCTCTTGGCAGCCGCGTGTGCTCTAGCGCTCGCTCAGCCGCCAGAGTGCTGCATGAAACACGGCGGCATGAAAATGGCCCCCTATGAGGTATCCACCGAAGCCACCATAACGGGAACGGTTGAGGATGTGCTTCAACCGCAACGGGGCCGAATGATGGGAACTCACCTGGTCGTCAAGACATCAGCAGAAACGATCGAGGTGCATGTAGGACCTTCTAATTTCGTTAGCGGCAAAGGATTCACCTTTGCAAAGGGCGACTCGGTCCAAGTCGTCGGCTCCAAAGTAACCATCGAGGGCAAGGAAGCTCTGATCGCCCGAGAGGTGACCAGGGGCGGCAAAACGCTCACCCTGCGCGACAAGACAGGGCGGCCGCTGTGGGCGGGCCGAAAACCGTGAGCGCTCTATTGGACCCAAGAAGAGGCTGAAACGATGCAGAAGGCGCCTGCCATTCTCGCGATGCTGTGCAGTCTGACGGTCTGGGGACAAGATCCGCTGTCCCTAAAGGACGCCGTTCGGACGGCGCTGGAAAGCAACAAGTCGATTGAGGCCTCCAGCGCCGCTCAGCAGGCGGCGACGAGCAAGGTGCAGGAAGCTCGCGGTGGCTTCCTCCCGAAGGTCAACTATTCGGAATCCTGGACCCGCAGCGACAATCCGGTGTTCGTGTTTTCCTCCCTGCTGACGCAGCATCAGTTCGGTGAACAAGACTTCCTGCTCGGGCCCCTGAATCGTCCGGACTTCCTGAACAATTTCCAATCGTTGGTCACTGCCGACCAGACGCTCTTCGACGCCGGGCAGACCAAGCACGCCGTTCGTTCGGCCGGGTTAACGAAAGATATCGCGGGCGAGGATCACCGGCTCACGCGGATGGAAGTGATCGCCGGCGTGGTCCGGGCCTATTACGATGCGGTGCTGAGTGCCGAAGAAGTGAGGGCGGCCGATCAAGCGGTGCGCTCGGTGGAAGCGGACTTACAGCAGGCGGAAAACGTACGCTCTGCGGGTTTATCTACCGACGCGGATGTGTTGTCGATTCGTGTACATCTAGCTGGTGTGCGCGAGCAACTGATTCGCCGGACGGCCGATTTGGATGTGGCGCGCGCGGCCTTGAACGACGCATTGGGTCAGCCGCTCGATACCGCGCATAGCCTGAGTACCCCGCTTGCGCCTGTGACCTTGCCGCCCGGACTACTTGCGGACTTCGAAAAGAGCGCAGTTGCAGACCGTCCCGAAGCTCGCCAGGCAAAACTCTCGGCCAGCCTTGCCGAAACTCAAGCGGCGGACGCGCGTAGCAGCCTTTTGCCGGACGTCGTGTTGCACGGCGCCTTCGAAGCGGACCGGCAGGGATTTTACGATCGGGGTGGGGCCAACTGGCTGGTCTCGGTGGGGCTGCGCTGGAATCTGTTCAATGGCTTCAGTGACAAAGCGCGAATCGATGAGACCAAATCGCTGCTGAGCCGCAGTCAGGCACAGCAAGAAAGTACCGGTTCGGCAATCCGGCTGCAGGTCCGGCGCGCGTACGCCGATCTGCGCGCCGCCGAACAGCGCATCGACGTGGCGAAAGTATCAGTGGCGGAGGCTGAAGAGAGTCTTCGCATCACCCAGAACCGCTATCAGGCCGGAATGAACAACGTAACCGACTTGCTTCGCACCGAAACGGCAGTCCTGGATGTTCGGACGCGCTATCTGGCGGCCGTTCATGACCAGCGCATCGCCGCCATGATGCTTGCCATGGCCGCAGGCACGCTGAGCGCGGACTCGGAGGTCCTTAACTAAATGGCCAAGGGCATATTCTTTCTTAGTCCTCTCGCGATCTGGCTCACCGGCTGCGGTGACGTGCCGCGCCAGCCCGAGTCCGCCTCAGCCACCGCCCCCATCGCCGTCAGGGTCGTCATTCCGGAAGTTCAGCAATGGCCGGCGATCTACGAGGCCACAGGTACGGTGCGCGCCCGTTCTTCGGCTACCATCGCCGCCAAATGGATGGGCTACGTTCGCGAGGTGAAAGTGCAAGTGGGTGACCGGGTTCGCGAGGGGCAGTTGCTGGTGGTTCTCGATGCACGCGACTTGGACGCCAGCGCGAATCTGGCGGCGGCGGCGCGCGAAGAAGTCCGAAACAGCTTTCCCGAAGCGGACAGCGCAGTGGCGGCAGCCAAAGCGAATCTGGATCTGGTGCAGGCGACGTTCAAGCGCATGAACGAGCTGTACGAGAAGAAATCCATCTCCGACCAGGAATTTGATGAAGCGTCCGCCAAGCTGAAGGCGGCGCAAGCAGGATTCGAGATGGCGCGGGCGAAGCGGACTCAGTTGGACGCGAAGCTGGCTCAAGCCGACCAGGAAGTGCGCGCGGCCCAGGTAACGCGGAGCTATGCCGAGGTGCAAGCGCCCTTCGCCGGCATCGTGACGGCGAAATCGGTGGATCCCGGAAATCTCGCGGCGCCCGGCGCGCCGCTGCTCACCATTGAGCGGGACGGCTACCGGCTGGAAGCCTCGGTCGAAGAATCCAAGCTGAGTGCTATTCGAACTGGCCAGCAGGTGTCCGTGACGCTCGATGGGATCAATCGCAGCATAGACGCGAGGGTGTCCGAGATCGTGCCTGCGGTGGACGCGGCGTCTCGCGCCTACATCGTCAAAGTTGACTTGCCGGCGGACCCAGCCCTGAGGTCCGGCATCTTCGGCCGCGCGAAGTTCCAACTGGGCAGCCGGCAGGTGCTGGCAATACCGTCCGGCGCGGTGAGCGAGCGGGGCCAACTGCAATCGGTGTTCGTAGCAGCGAATGGGGCTGCGAGAATCCGCTTGATCACGCTGGGCGACCAAGCCGAGGGGCAAGTGGAAGTGCTCTCCGGATTGAGCGCCGGTGAGAAAGTGATTTTCCCCTCTCCGCAGGGCCTCGCTGACGGCTCGCGGATCGAGGTCAAGCCGTGAATGCACCTCGAAAACTCGGCCCGGCGGGGAAGCTGGCCCAGGGCTGGATCGGCTCCAAGCTGACTCCACTCGTCATCGTCGGGTCGATGCTGCTCGGCCTTTTCGCCGTATGGAAGCTGCCGCGCGAAGAGGAGCCTCAGATCATCGTGCCGATGGTGGATGTTTCGGTGCAAATGCCCGGAGCTTCGGCGCGCGAAGTGGAAGAGCGCGTCACCAAGCCGATGGAGAAGCTGCTCTGGGAAATTCCGGGAGTGGAGTACATCTACTCAACGTCGAGCCTGGGTACGTCCATGGCCATCGTGCGCTTTCTGGTTGGCCAGGACGAGGAGAAGAGCATCGTACGCCTGAATCAGAAGCTGTCCGCGAACCTGGACCTGATTCCGCCGGGCGCGTCACCGCCGCTGGTGAAGCCGCGCTCGATTGATGACGTGCCCATTCTCGCGCTGACATTCTGGAGCAAACGCTACGGCGACTTTGAACTGCGGCGAATCGCGGCGCAAGTAGATGACACGATCAAACAGACGCCCGACGTTTCGGCGGTGTCGCTGATCGGCGGCCAGAGGCGCGAGCTTCGCATAACTCTGAATCAAGCTCGGCTGGCGGCGTATCGCCTTTCGCCTTTGCAGATCATGGGCGCGCTGGGTGCTTCCAATCGACGGCTGTCCGCGGGTGAATATGCCAGCGGCAACCAGGAATATCTCCTGGAGACGGGGCAATTCCTTACCTGCGCGGACGACGTGCGCAAGGTGGTGGCTGGTGTTGCTGACGGCAAGCCTATCTTCGTGCGCGACGTCGCCGAAGTCACGGACGGCGGCGAAGAGCCATCGCAATACGTTCGCTTCTCCGATGGAAGCGGCTTCTATCCGGCGGTGACGGTTGCCATTTCCAAACGCAAAGGGACCAACGCCGTCACCGTCTCGGAAAACGTCCTGCAACGCCTGGCACCGCTGCGCGGCAGCGTGATTCCTTCCGACGTCCAGATGACCATCACGCGCGACTACGGCGACACGGCCAAGGAGAAATCGAACGAGCTGCTGTGGCACATGCTGATCGCGATCATTTCGGTGAGTGTGTTAGTCGCCATCACACTGGGGCTGCGCGAGTCGCTGATCGTCTTCACGGCGATTCCCGTAACGCTAGCGCTCACGCTCACGGTCTTCTATCTGTACGGCTATACCCTGAACCGCATCACGCTGTTCGCGCTCATTTTCTCCATCGGCATCCTGGTGGACGACGCGATTGTCGTGGTGGAAAACATCGTGCGGCACTGGCGCATGCTGTCCAATCAAGACCGGACGCCGTTCGAAGTTGCTATTGAGGCGGTGGATGAGGTGGGCAATCCCACCATCCTCGCCACGCTCACGGTGGTGGCTGCGATTCTGCCAATGGCATTCGTCGGCGGCCTGATGGGGCCGTATATGCGGCCCATTCCAATTGGCGCGAGCGCCGCCATGGTGTTCTCGCTGTTGGTGGCTTTCATGGTGACGCCGTGGGCCGCGGTGCGAATTCTCAAGTCAAGTGGCGCGCATCACGCTGGCGAACGGGAAGCGTTTGTGACACGCCTTTATCGCCGCGTCATGGGCGGGCTCTTACACCGGCCTCTGTTCCGGTGGAGCTTTCTCGGAGGCGTTGTAGTCCTGTTGCTGGCGTCCGTGTCGCTGTTCTATATCGGCTTCGTCAAGGTCAAGATGCTGCCGTTCGACAACAAGAGCGAGTTTCAGGTGATTGTCGATATGCCGAATGGCACTACGCTCGAACAGACCGCGCGTGTCACGCAATTGCTGGCCGAAGAAACACAGAAGCAGCGCGAAGTGGTGAATGTGGAGACCTATGCCGGAACTGCCTCGCCTTACAACTTCAATGGACTGGTGCGGCACTACTATCTGCGCCGCGGCCCCAACATTGCCGACATCCAGGTGAATCTCCTGGCCAAAAGCAAGCGTGGCCTGCAGAGCCACGAGATCGCGAAGCAAGTGCGCGCGAGGATCGAGCCCATCGCCGGGCGGTATGGCGCGCGCATCAAAGTGGCTGAAGTCCCGCCCGGTCCGCCGGTGCTCGAAACGTTGGTTGCCGAAGTGTACGGCCCGAGTCTCGACGGCCGCATCGCGCTGGCGCGGCAAATGCGCGATCTGTTCAAGCGCACCGACGGCGTGGTGGATGTCGATTGGTACGTGGAGGACGACCAGACGAAATACCGCCTGACCGTCGATCAGGAAAAGGCGGCATTGAACGGCATCTCAGAGGACGATGTGGCGCGCTCGCTGCAAGTGGCCGCGGCGGGTTACGGCGCCGGGTTGCTGCATCAAGCGTCCGAAAAAGAAGACATCCCACTCACGGTGCGGTTGGACCGGCCCACGCGATCGGACCTGGAACGGATACAGACCCTGCAGATCGCTGGGCGCGGCGGACAATTGGTGTCGCTCGGCGAACTCGTTCACATCGAAAAGGTAGTAGAGGACAAAAGCATCTACCACAAGAACCTGATGCCCGTGACCTATGTGACCGCTGACATTGCGGGCGCCATGGAAAGTCCGGTGTACGCGATTCTCAAGCTCAGTCCTGAGATCGACAAGGTCAAAATTCCCGAAGGCTACCAGATCGAGCAGCATATGGCCGCGCTTCCCACCGATCCAGCGCGCTATTCGATGAAGTGGGACGGCGAGTGGCAGATCACCTATGAAGTGTTCCGCGATCTGGGCATTGCGTTTGCGGCAGTGCTGATCTTGATCTACGGGTTGGTGGTGGGCTGGTTCCAATCCTTCCTTACGCCATTGATCATCATGGCGGCCATCCCTTTCTCGCTGGTCGGCATCCTGCCCGCGCACGGCCTGCTGCATGCGTTCTTCACGGCGACGTCGATGATCGGCTTTATCGCCGGGGCGGGTATCGTTGTCAGGAACTCCATCATCCTGGTGGATTTCATCGAACTTCGATTGCGCGAGGGCATGCCGCTCGACCAAGCCGTCATCGATGCGGGCGCGGTCCGCTTCCGCCCCATGATGCTCACTGCTGCCGCCGTCGTGGTGGGATCCTCGGTGATTCTGTTCGACCCCATCTTCCAGGGCCTGGCGATCGCTTTGATGGCCGGTGAGGTTGCTTCGCTGCTGCTCTCTCGAATGACGGTTCCGGTTCTGTTTTATGTCTTCAACAAAGGGAGGAAGCTCGTATGAACGTTGAGCGTTATCTGCGTTTGATCGCTGGTGCCTTTGTGATGTTGACCCTCACGCTTGGCTACTGGGTAAGCCCGTACTGGTATCTGTTCACCGCCTTCGTTGGACTCAACCTGTTTCAATCTGCGTTCACGAATTGGTGCCCGATGATGTCGATTCTCCGTAAGCTCGGCGTGCGAAGCAGTTGAAGGCCCTAAGGACGGCGGCAGCCGCGTGGCGTCCGCGGAAAGCACTCTCCCTTCGCCTGCAAAATCTTTCTTGTGGCCGGACCCGCGGACGGCTTCGGGCAAGTTAACAATTCTCACCTCGCAGCGGCTTGGAGCGACTCGATGTAGACGGTCAGGTTGCGCACGCGTTGCAATCAGGGGAGTGCAAGGCGGCTGAGGTCGAGAGATGGATACTAGGGATGGCGGCGACCTTTATATTATTAGCAACGTCTACAACCACGGTTGCCTATTTCTTGCACGAGCGCGTGTGGGCCGGCATCACGTGGGGCATCGAGCTTCAGAAAGAAATTTGATGGGTGAGCTGCACGTACATTTGATCGCCTTCGCGCGTCACAATTAGAAGGGCACTTGGAGCCAGTTGATAGCCGCCCAGCTATTTGTCGAACACCATCGGGTCGAGTTTGCTAATCGCGCGGCGGTGGCGCCGAATTCCATGGCGGTGGGAGAACTACGAGGTCACGCCTTTTCGAACGGCATATAGAATCAACTCCGGAAGGCTGTGCAGATTTAGTTTCTCGTGCAGGTTTCTGCGATGGGTTTCGATCGTGTACAAGCTGAGATTGAGCACGTGCGCGATCTCTTTATTGGACTTCAACTCGACCAGGAGCTGAAGAATCTCTTTCTCTCGGGACGTCAGCAAATCATAGCTGTCGTCGGCTCCGCGAGTCCGGATTTCGCGAACGTAATCTTCCATCAACATCTTGGTGATTTCCGGACTGAAGAAAGTTTTGCCATCGTACACGGATTGGATCGCATCGATGAGGTCCCCCTCCGCGGAATCCTTCAACAGGTAACCCTTGGCTCCAGCCTTCAGCGCTCTCAGAACATATCCCTCGTCCGAGTGCATACTGAGAATCACGATTGCGGTATTAGGCAAAGCGGCATGGATGCGCTGCGCAGCTTCGATTCCGTTCAAGTTGGGCATTGCGATATCGAGGACCGCGACATCCGGCTCCGTTGCTTCGGCTTGTTCCACGGCCTGCCGCCCGTCCGACGCCTCGGCGACCACGCCGAATTCGGGATGACTCTCCAGCAGTAGCCGGAGACCTCGACGCATCACGGTGTGATCGTCAGCCAACAGGATGCGAATTTGTTTCATGGGTGTATGCGCTCCTGTTCTCTTCAGTGAAGGGCATTTCCACCGAGAGTATCGTCCCGTGCTCCGGCTGAGAGTGAACCTTGCACTTGCCTCCCAGCCGGGTAACCCGCTCCTGCATCCCGAGCAGCCCCAATCCTTTCGTTTCCCGGACGTCAAAGCCCTGCCCATCGTCCTGAATGGTCAGCAGCAAGCGATCAAGCTCTTGTCTGACACGGATGCGGACGGTGGTCGCGCGCGAATGCCGTGCGCAGTTGTGGAGCGCTTCCTGGACGATGCGATAGATGCAGGTTTTATACTCGTCTGGTAATTCATCGGAATCGAGCTCCGCTGCTATGGTCACATCCATCGACGTACTCTTGGAGGATTCGCGGGCTTGCCATTTTAAGGCGGGAATCAAACCCAGATCGTCTAACATTGACGGACGCAAAAGAAGCGCCATATTACGGACCACGCGAACCGTGCCTTCGACCAGACCTTTAATGGTTTCTACATGGCGGCGCGATTGTTCTTCGGGCCGTGCTGCAAGCCCAACCGAAAGATTGCGCAGTTCAATGAGTACGGCCGACAACGCCTGGCCGACTTCATCATGTAATTCGCGCGAAAGAGAGCGCCGCTCCGTTTCCTGCGCACGAACGAGGCGCGCCGACAACTCCTTGAGCTGTGTACGCGCTTCCGCCACGTCGACATACTGCAGGCGGGCCTGTTCTTCCAAATTCAGGATCTTCCGCATGGTGAATAACGCAAGACCTACGCCCAATGCTAGCGCCGCCATCAAGGTCAGCAGCAGCCGTGTTTGGAAGCTCACCAGCAGGGAAACCACCTGTCGGTTCGCCGCATCCAACTGCTGATCGTTGAGATCGGCAATCCGGCCCGCGATCGCTAGCATATTCTGCCGCCGCGGAAACACTTCATCTCGTAAAAAAGAATATCCGGAACGGCGCCTTTCTTGCCCGTCCCAATGGAAGATCGGAGCGAGAATCCCCCAGTAGTCCGTCAGTTCGGTGCGAAGGGTGGTGTAGTGCTGGACTTCGGCTGGAACGATCTGGCGTCCGTAAGCATCAAGCGCCGCCTGCATGTGCTTGCGAACTTCTTCCAAACTGGTCCGGTAAGCGTCTGCTCGTTGCGTCTCGGGTTCAAGCAGGTAGTCCCGGACATAGGTGCCAGAAACGTAAACGTCGGACCGGATGTCGTTTAGTACATGATTCTCTGCAAGATAGCGGCGCCTGATTTGATCGTCGCTACGGCGGAACTGCTGGAGAACGCGCAAGGTATCGATTCCGGCCAGGGCCATGATCGAAAGAAGCCCTCCAAAACCAACGGTGAGGGCAAGGCGCGAGCGAAAAAACACACGATCCGGACGAATCTGTTCCGAAGCCATATTATTCAGAAGCTAACCCGTGGATCTCGCTTCCTTGGGCCTTTTGGCATGTATTCACCCCTATGCTAAACGAGGTGGTGCTCCGCGAGACCCCTCTACCTGTGTTTTTGTGCAAAAATACCAGCCGACTGGTATAGGGTTAGGCATCCCATGCATCGTATGTTATGGAGGTAGAGGATTCGTGAAGCGTCCGACTAAAATTGTGCCCTATCGGCTACTTTCGCGTCCAAAGACATGATCCATCCAACCGACATACCTTCCGTCGATCTTGAAAAACTAAAGGCTTTCGATAGCTGCACGATTTCGAACGCTATCGAGCGTTTCAATGTTCGTCTGCGCAATGAGGGCTTCCTCTCCGGCGCGGCGCGCTGCCAGTTTCCAAAATTCCCGCCGATGGTCGGCTACGCTGCTACCGCCCGAATCCGAACCGCTTCTGCTCCGATGAGCCACCGTTGTTACTACGACCGCATGGATTGGTGGAACTATGTGGGCTCGCTGCCCGAGCCACGGGTTATTGTCTTGCAGGACGCCGACCACCAACCGGGGCTGGGAGCATTTGTGGGCGAGATTCATGCCGCCATCGGGATTGCCCTAAAGTGCGTGGGTTGCGTGACGAATGGCGCCGTTCGCGATCTTCCGGCGGTCGAGGCAATGGGCTTTCAGATGTATGCGAGCCGCACCTCTGTGTCGCACGCCTTTGCTCACATCACAGAATTTGGTGAGCCGGTGGAAATAGACAGTCTCAAAATTGCATCGGGCGACTTGCTGCATGGCGACAGGCACGGAATCATTGACATCCCACTGTCGATCGCAGCCGAAGTTTCGTCGGTAGCTGCCAAAATCCGCGAGGAAGAGCACGAACTGATTCAGTTCTGCCGTTCTCCCCAGTTCTCGCTACGGGAACTATCGGAACGGATTCGAAAAATGAATGCGAGTTGCGATTTACCCCGGCGGGGAGCTAAATAGGTCTATGAGGTCCAAGACGCGTCTGTTTCTGTTGTTCGGCCTGAGCGTGGCAGCGGCAGGCGTTTTGGACTCCTGTGGCGGCTCCGGAAAGGTCCAGGCCAAGGATCCTGGCGAGTCGGGGTTGAATTCGAGTTCCACCGATGTATCCGTGGGGGTAGTAAAGATCGGCAAGAAAGATCTGGGACGCACATTGACTCTTTCCTCGGAGCTGGTTCCTTTCCAGGAGATCGACGTGTTCGCCAAGGAATCGGGTTTCGTAAAGGAGCTGAACGTCGACTATGGATCGCACGTGCAGAAGAACCAGGTGCTCGCGACCCTGGAAATTCCCGAATTGCAATTGCAGGTCAAAGAGGACGACGCCGCGGTCAGGAATGCGACTGCCCAAATTCCACATGCCCAGGAAGAGTTGAACCGCGTGCAGGCGCAGCAAAAAGTACTGCAGCTGCAGTATGACCGGTTGAACGGCGTTTCGCAGGCGAAGCCGGGCCTTGTGGCGCAGCAGGAAGTGGACGATTCGCAGGGCAAGGCTCTGGCCTCGGCTGCGCAAGTGGAAGCGGCGAAGGCGAACTTGCAGTCTGCTGAAAGCGTACTCGCAGCCGCCGAGGCCAAGCGGGAACACGACCAAGCGCTGTTTGATTATGCAAAGATCACGGCGCCGTTTGCGGGGGTAGTGACGCAGCGCTTTGCCAATCTCGGCACGCTGATGCAAGCGGGCACCAGTTCCAGCACGCAAGCGCAGCCGCTGGTTCGGCTTTCCCAGGACGAACTGTACCGGCTGGTGATTCCCGTACCCGAGTCCTACGTTAAATTCATCCATCTGGGCGATTCGGTGAGCGTCAACGTCCCGTCGTTAAGCCGAACCTTCCCTGGTAAAGTGGCCCGGTTCTCGGTCGATGTTCGCGAAGACACCCGCACCATGCACACCGAGGTGGACGTGCCAAATCCAGCCCGCATGCTCCTTCCAGGCCTGTACGCGGAAGCGACCATCACACTCGAAAAGAAGAACAACGCAATCGCACTTCCACTCCAGGCAGTGAATCAGGAGAATGGCCAGACGACGGTTGACATAGTCGATTCGTCCAACAAAATCGAGGTCCGGCGAGTCGTCCTCGGCATCCAGACCGCGACCGACGCCGAAGTTCTCTCCGGCTTACAGGAAGGTGAGTTGGTCGTCGTTAGCGACCGCAGCAGTCTTAAGCCAGGCGAGGAAGTACGGCCCAAGACCATTGAGCTGGTGCAATACCAAGGCCAGGAAGATCAGAAGTAACTCTCCACCGTGTCCCGCTTCTCCATCCGCAATCCATATTTCATCGTGGTGATTTGCCTGGCGCTGATGGTCATCGGCGTTACTAGCTTGGCGCGCATGCCGGTGGATCTGTTCCCTTCCATCAATCTTCCCGAAGTGGTGGTGGCGACCTTCTATTCCGGGATGCCCCCGCAGGATATCGAGACCGATATCACGAATCCGCTGGAGCGTTTCTTTACGCTCGCCTCCGGTATCGATCACATGGAGTCGCGCTCGTTGCTGGGCGTCAGCATCATCAAGGTGTATTTCCAGCCCGGCACCGATGCCGACGCTGACGTGACTGAGCTTTCGAATTTGGCCTTGGCCGATCTGAAGCGCTTGCCCCCGGGTACTCTGCCCCCTGTAGTGCTGAAATTTGATGCTTCCAGTTTGCCCGTTTGCCTGGTGACGCTGAAGGGCGAAGGGCTGTCTCAAACGCAGCTACACGACGTCGGTCAGTTCACCATTCGCAATCAAATCGCGGTGGTGAAAGGTGCGGAGATTCCTCCGCCGTTCGGTGGAAAGTACCGCCAAGCGATGGTTTATGTAGACCCCTACAAACTTCTATCGCGGCAACTCAGCCTGATGGACGTGGTCGATGCGTTGAACAAAAGCAACCTGATTCTTCCGGCCGGCGACGTAAAGATGGGGCCATTCGACTATTACGTCTACTCCAACAGTTTGGTGAAACAGGTGGCGGATTTGAATCAGATTCCGATCAAAACCAAAGGAGAGAGCTGGGTTTCGATCGGGGATATAGGCGAAGCGAAAGACTCCAACCAGATCCAGTACAACATCGTCCGCGTGGACGGCCAGCGCTCCGTGTACTTGCCCATCATGAAGCAGGGCGGCGACACCAACACCATCCAGGTGGTAAACGGGATCCGCGACATGCTTGGGAAGCTGTTCGATGTTCCGCGGAAGCTGGAAGCGAACGTGGTTTTCGACCAATCGGCCTTCGTAAAGGAGGCCATTCAGACGCTCTTGCATGAAGGCTTGATCGGACTGGCGCTCACCAGCCTGATGATTCTGATCTTCCTCGGGAGCTTGCGCGCGACTGTCGCGGTGTTCTTGTCGATTCCGCTTTCCGCCGTGGCTACGTTTGTGGTCCTGTACATCTGGGGAAGCACCATCAACACGATGATTCTGGGCGGATTGGCGCTGGCATTTTCCCGCGTGATCGATAACTCCGTGATCGCGCTCGAGAACATCTATCGCCATCTGGAGATGGGCGCTTCGCCGGAAGAGGCAGCCGAGCGAGGCGGTTCGGAAGTAAGCATGGCGGTCCTGGCGGCCACCTTGACAACGGTGGTGGTGTTCTTCCCTGTCACCTTTCTTTATGGCGTCAGCAAGTTTCTGTTTTCCGCGCTGGCTCTGGCCGTGGCGATTTCGCTGTTTGCGTCGTATTTCGTTGCCATGACCGTGATTCCCCTATTTTGCGCCCGCTTCCTCAAAGGCTTTCATCAGACCCAGGGTGGTCATGCGAGCGGTGGATTCAACGCTTGGTTCAACCGTGGGTTCACTGGGCTACTGAATTTCTACGAACGCTGGGTACGGCGCGCACTGCGGAGCCCGATTCTCACCATCGGAATGTTAACAGGCATTTTCGTCGCGAGCATCGCGCTTTATCCGCTGTTGGGTGTCGCCTTCTTCCCGCAAACCGATGCTGGCCAGTTCACCATCAATCTGAAGGTTCCGACAGGCTCGCGCATTGAGGCCACCGACGACTACGTGGCCAAGATTGAGCAATTGATCCGCAAGGCTGTCGATCCGGCCGATTTCAAAATGATCGTTTCGAATATCGGGATCGTGCCGGATTTCTCTGCGCTCTACACAACCAATGCGGGCCCTTATACTGCGACTATTCAAGTAGCGCTGAACGATTCGCACCGAGTGAGCAGCTTCGAATACATGGATCGCGTGCGCCGCCAGATTGAGAGCCAATACCCGGACCTCCGCACGTTCTTCTCCAGCGGATCGATGGTCGACGCCATCCTCAACATGGGGGCTCCCGCGCCCATCGATGTCCAAGTCAGCAGCCGCGATCTGGATACAACGTACAACGCCGCGGAAGCACTTGCCGCGCAAATCCGCAAATTGCAAGGCGTCGGCGAGGTATATATTCCGCAGGACATGAACTATCCCGCCATCCGCCTCAACGTGGATCGAGTCCACGCCTCCGAACTCGGTCTGACGCAGAAAGAGATCGTCGACAACGTCATCACCGCGCTCAACTCGAACACCATGATTGCGCCCAACTACTGGGTGGACCATCAGACCGGCAACGACTATTTTCTGACGGTCCAATATTATGAGAGCGGCGCGCCCGCCATCCACAACTTTGTCGACTTGACACAGATTCCGCTGCGCCAGCGCAGTACCAAAACCCGGCTTGATCCGCTGGATCACAAGTTCCAGACTGTCGACCGCGCCCGGCCAGTCACGACTTTGGGAAATGTCGCTAGCGTCGAATTCATCCGGTCGCCCACGGAAATCGATCATTACCAGATTCAGCGCGTAGCGGACGTGTATGTCACTCCGTCCGGCGAGGACCTGGGCAAAGTGTCCGCGCAGATCAACAATCTGCTGGCGAGTAACAAGCTCCCGGCGGGCATCCGCATTAATCTCCGTGGCATGGTGCAGGCTATGCAACAATCTTTCACCAGCTTCGCGATCGGTTTGTCGTTGTCGGTGATTCTACTCTTCCTGATCCTGGTTGCTCAATTCCGGTCCTTCAAGGATCCGTTCCTCATCATGCTCGCAATCCCCATGGGATTCATCGGAGTGCTGGTGATCCTGCCGCTCACACACACCACCTTGAATGTCATGTCCTTGATGGGCATTCTGATGCTGGTAGGCGTTGCGGCATCCAACAGCATCCTTATCGTTGAGTTCGCACATCGCCTGGAGGAACAGGGCCGTTCGGTTGAGGACGCCGTGATTACGTCCTGCCGCGTTCGCTTGCGCCCCATTCTGATGACCTCGCTCGCCACCATTATCGGAATGGTTCCGATGGCCTTGAAGATGGGTACCGGTAGCGAGCAGTACGCGCCGCTGGCTCGCGCCATCATCGGAGGTCTTACTTCTTCGGTCCTCTTGACCGTGTTCATTGTTCCAGCAGCATATCTACTCGTGTACCGCAGGAGGCCCGCAACCGCGGACTAGAATCTCGATGCCACGCTTTTCGATTCGAAATCCTTACTTCATTGTGGTCATTTGCCTGGCCCTGGCCGTCATTGGGATCACCAGTCTGGCGCGTATGCCGGTGGACTTGTTCCCCACCATCAATATGCCGGAGGTCATCGTTGCCACGTTCTACTCAGGGATGCCTCCCGAAGATATTGAAACCGATATCACCAATCCTTTGGAACGGTTTTTCACTTTGGCCTCCGGCATCGACCATATGGAATCGCGATCGCTGCTCGGCGTTAGCATGATCAAGGTGTTTTTCCAGCCGGGAACCAACGCCGATGCGGATGTGACGCAGCTGTCCAATCTCGCGCTTGCGGATTTGAAGCGGCTGCCACCCGGAACGCTTCCCCCCGTGGTGTTGAAATTCGATGCCTCCAGCCTCCCCGTGTGCCTGGTGACTGTAAAGGGTGAGGGTCTCAACGAAACCCAGCTCCACGATTTAGCGCAATTTCAGATCCGCAACCAGATCGCGGTGGTGAAGGGCGCGGAGATCCCGGGTGTATTCGGCGGCAAATATCGTCAGGCGATGATCTATGTCGACCCGTACAAGCTGCTGTCGCGCCAGTTGAGCTTGATGGATGTGGTGGACGCGGTGAATGACAGCAACCTGATTCTCCCCGCCGGGGACGTAAAGATCGGGCCGAATGATTACTACGTTTACTCCAACAGTCTGGTCAAGAACATCAAGGATCTGGACAGCCTGCCTCTGAAGACCGTTGGGACGCGGTGGGTTTCGGTGGGAGACGTGGGTGAAGCCAAAGACGCTAGCCAGCTTCAGTACAACATCGTTCGCATTGACGGCCAGAAGTCCGCCTACATTCCCATCATGAAGCAGGGCGGCGATATGAACACCGTGCAGGTGGTGGATGACGTCCGCAATCTTACCGCCCATCTGTTCGATCTTCCCCGGCAGTTAAGGACCAGCATCGTCTTCGATCAGTCCGTTTTCGTCAAAGAGGCATTGAATACGGTGTTGCATGAGGGCGTAATCGGCCTGGTGTTAACCACCTTGATGATTCTGATATTCCTCGGCAGCATGCGCGCCACGTTTGCGGTCTTGTTGTCGATCCCGATTTCAGCGCTCGCTACCTTCGTCATTCTTTACATGCTCGGAAGCACGGTAAATACGATGATCCTGGGCGGCCTCGCACTGGCGTTTTCGCGCGTCATCGACAATTCCGTCATCTCGCTCGAGAACATTTACCGCCATTTGGAAATGGGCTCGCCGCCGGCAGTTGCCGCGGCGGAAGGCGGAGCGGAAGTAAATCTCGCGGTGTTGGCCGCGACACTTGTGGACGTCGTCGATTTCTTTCCGGTCACGTTGTTGGTCGGTGTCAGCAAGTTTCTGTTTTCTTCCCTCGCGCTAGCCTTTTGCTTGTCGTTGCTGGCTTCCTTCGTCGTGGCCATGACGGTGATCCCGCTGTTCTGTTCCAAATTCCTGAAGGGCGTTCATCACGAGCACGGTTCGTCCGCGTCCGGGAATCGATCTCTGGGCGGTCGTTTCAACGCGTGGTTCAACGGCATGTTCAACCGGCTGCTGGATTTTTATGAGCGCTGGGTGCGCCGCGCGCTGAAGCGCCCCGCTCTCACGCTGGCTCTGCTGATGGGCATCTTCGTCGCGAGCCTCGGGATCTATCCTTTCCTCGGCCGCGCGTTCTTCCCGCAAACCGACGCGGGCCAGTTCACTCTCAACGTGAAAGTGCCCACAGGCAGCCGGATCGAGGTAACGAACCTATACGTAGCCAAGATCGAAGATCTAATTCGTAGCGTGGTTCCGGCGCACGATCTCAAGATGATCGTCTCGAACATCGGCGTGGTGAACGACTTTTCCTCTCTTTACACCACCAACGCGGGCGAATATACGGGAACAATCCAGGTGGCGCTGAACGAGGAGCACAGCGTTAGCAGTCTCATCTACATGGATCGGGTCAAGAACGAACTGTCCGCCAAATTCCCCGATGTTCGCGCCTTTTTCCAGAGCGGCTCCATGGTGGACGCGATTCTCAATTCCGGCATGCCTGCGCCCATCGACGTGCAGGTAAATACCCGCGATCTGGGAACCACCTACAACGTGGCGCAAGACCTAGCGCGCCGCATCCGAAAGCTTCCTGGTGTGGGCCAGATCTATATTCCACAGGACATGAACTATCCTGCTATTCGCCTCAATGTCGATCGCGTCCATGCGGGGGAACTCGGCCTGTCGCAGAAGGATATTGTCGACAATGTCATCACAGCTTTGAATTCGAACACGATGATCGCGCCGAACTACTGGGTGGACTATCAGACTGGCAACGACTACTTTTTATCGGTACAATACTCCGAAAATGGAAAATCCGCCATTCACAACCTGGTTGACCTGAAACAGATTCCGCTCCGCGCGCCGAACCTGAAGGAGCCGACGACACTGGATTCCGTCGTGTCACTGGAGAAGCTTCAATCCCCCACCGAAGTGGATCACTACCAGATCCAGCGCGTGGTGGATATTTATGTCACGCCCTCGGGCGAGGACTTGGGCAGGCTCACCACCGAGATTCAAAAGACCATCGCCGGCGCGAAACTGCCATCGAATATCCGCGTCAACCTGAGAGGCATGGTGGAAGGCATGAACGCATCGTTCAAGAGCTTCGGCATCGGATTCGGGATTTCTTTTATTCTTCTGTTCCTGATCTTGATCGCACAATTCAAGTCGTTCATTGATCCTTTTCTGATCATGCTGGCGATTCCCATGGGCTTCGTCGGCGTGCTCATCATTCTGCCGCTCACGCATACCACGCTCAACGTGATGTCGCTGATGGGGGTGCTGATGTTGATCGGTATCGCTGACTCCAACAGCATCCTGATCGTGGATTTCGCGCACAAACTCGAGGAGCAGGGATTATCGGTGCAGGACGCGGTAGTTACGGCCTGCCGCGTGCGCCTGCGGCCCATTTTGATGACGTCGCTTGCAACCATCATCGGAATGATCCCCATGGCGATGAAGCTCGGCGAGGGCGGCGAGCAGTACACACCGATGGCGCGCGCTATTATCGG
>Ga0209517_10001753_pt1 | contig 31861 bp, 29 predicted proteins | sample PeaSoiMetSII2010_FD_187695 | JGI IMG/M metagenome (GOLD analysis project Ga0209517, IMG submission 187695) | Peat soil microbial communities from Weissenstadt, Germany - SII-2010 (SPAdes) (version 2) | ecosystem: Environmental > Terrestrial > Soil > Wetlands > Peat | place: Germany... | reverse complement strand
AGCGCCGCCCGGAGTGAAAAAGTAAAGAACCTAGAATTGACGCGCTTCGAACCGTCACGATTTTGTTGTAGCCCGCGTCTTCAGACGCGGGGATTTTTTTAGCGTTCCATCGAGCAAACCCTCGCCTCTGAAGAGGCGAGCTACAACAACCGGTGAGCTACGGCAACGACGTTCGTAGGAGAAGGTAAAGCGTTTTGAGCCTGCGCGATCGCGACCTCATCTCCATTCAAGAAGCCCGCGAACTGGCGGCTCGAGCCGCCGCCGCACAGAAAAAATTCGCGGCATTTTCCCAGGAACAAGTCGACGCCATTGTGGAAGCCTGCGCGAAAGCGGCCGCTGAAAACGCGGAGCCGCTGGCGCGCACGGCCGTGGAAGAAACCGGATTCGGCAACGTTTCCGACAAAATCGTGAAGAACACGCTTGCCGCGGTGAACGTGCCGAATGCGATTCGCGGCATGCGCACCGTCGGGATTCTGCGCGAGGACCGCGAAAAGGGCATCGTCGAGGTGGCGTCGCCCATCGGCGTCGTCGCGGCGGTGATTCCTTCCACGAATCCAACCTCGACCGCGATTTACAAGACGCTGATTTCAGTGAAGGCTCAGAACGCGATTGTGCTCAGCCCGCACCCTTCCGCCATCAAGTGCATTTGCCAGGCGGCCACGCTGCTCGAACGCGCCGCTCTCACGGCGGGCGCGCCGGAGGGACTGATCCAGTGCATGCAGCGCACGACGCTCGAAGGCACGCGCGAGCTCATGCGCCGGCCCGAGGTCGGCGTGATTCTGGCGACGGGCGGCACGGGTCTCGTGCGCGCCGCATACGGCTCGGGCAAGCCGGCCTACGGCGTCGGGCCGGGCAATGTGCCTGCGTTCATCGAGCGCACCGCCGACGTGCGCAAGGCCGTCGCGGACATCATCGCCGGAAAAACTTTTGATTACGGAACGATCTGCTCGTCCGAGCAGGCCATCGTCGCCGAGGAATCGGTGCGTGAGCGCGCGCTCGAGGAATGCCGCCGGCAGGGCGCGTATTTTCTTTCGCCGGAAGAAATGGAAAAGGTGGCGCGCCTCGTGTTCCTGCCGGGATCGCACACGCCGAATACGAAAATTGTCGGCCGCGCCGCGACCGTAATCGCCGAGATGGCGGGCATCAAGGCGCCGCGCGCGACGCGCGTGCTGATTGCGCGCCTCGATCCGGAACAAGTGGGGCGCGAGTTTCCACTCTCCGCGGAAAAGTTGTCGCCGATCCTCGCGTTTTACGCTGTGGCGAACCTCGCCGCGGGAATCGCGCTCTGCCGCCGGCTGCTGGAATTCGGCGGGCTGGGGCACACGTGCGCGATTCACTCGCAGAATCGCCCCGCGATTCTGGAATTCGGCGAGGCCATGCCCGCGTTTCGCGTGGTCGTGAACAGCGCTTCGGTGCACGGCTCGATCGGCTATTCGACGAACCTCTTTCCCGCAATGACGCTCGGCTGCGGCGCGCCCGGCGGGAACATCACGTCGGACAATATCGGCCCGCAGCATTTGATGAACGTGAAACGCATCGCCTGGGAAACGCGCGGCGTCGAACACCGCACCGTCCCTGCGGACCAGCGCATGGCGGGAGCTGCGAATTCGCCTGAGCCGGAAGCGGTCCTGGAAAAAGTGAGCGTGCCAGCGCCGCTCGCCTCTGTACCAACCGCGCCTTCGTCTTCGCCCGAGGCGAAGCCGGCGGAAAAGAAACCAGATCTTCCCACTCTTGCACCATCAACCGTTGCCATGGATCGCGCGGCGATCGCTCGCGTGGTCGAAAATGTGCTCGCGGCGCAAGGGATCGCTCGCGGGAGCGGCGCGCCAAAGACCATCCCCGCGGCTGCGCCCGCGCCGAAAGAATCGGCAAGCCCATCGTCCATCGCCGCCGAAATCGCGGACCGCTTTTTTGGTTCGTCTGCAAAACTAAAAGGGGGGATCGCGGATATTTCCCCAGCAGCCACAGCCGGCGCAACAAAAACCTCGAATGTGCCTGTCCCCTCGGCTCCTATTGCAGATGTCGGAAAAAAGCCTGCGCCTCCCGCCAAAATAACAATCGAAATTCAAGGCTTCGTCAGCGAAAACGATGTGCGCCGCGCGATGACACGAAGCGAAAAAATCTTCATCGGCCGTAAGACCATCCTCACGCCTTCCGCGCGCGACCTGGGCCTGGAACACGAAGTATTCGTGGAAACTGAAGCCGGATCGATCCGCTAATTCGCTAACTTGTTGCTGGGTTTGGCAAAGCTGTTTCCGAGAACGCGCAGGGCCAATGATCTCACCGAACGCACTGCCTCCTGCTTGGTCTTGCCATAGACCATCACGCCGGGCAGGTTGGGGATCTCAGCGATCCAGCGACCGTCTGATTCACGCTCGGTTCCGATTTGAAAACGGTAGGACATCTTTTCCTGAACTCACCATCACTATTATAACCCGCCAGTCCGGCTTTTCGGTGAGGATGTGCCGCCTGACAACAGAATAGGAAACAGGCGGGCAATTGTTAGCAAGACACCACCGTTGAGGGACGATCACTATGCGTTCGGCACGGAATTGTGAATCGGTGATATCGTACGGCTGAATGAGCGGAACAAAGCAGAGACATTAAAAGGAAGAAATCGAGATGCGAAAATATTTGATCGCTGCGGTCACGGTGGCATTTGTTTTTCTTTTCGTGAAAAGAGCAGCGGCGCAGACCTCTGAAGTGCGCGTGCTGGCCTCGAATGGAATCAAAGCCGTGGTTGAAGATTTGCTTCCGCAAACCGAGCATGCGATCGGGCACCCGATCTCGGTTCAATACCGCCCGACGGCCGCACTGAAGCAGGAAATCGACGCGGGCGAGCCCTTCGACGTGGTGATCGTGACCGTGGAAAGCGTCGCTCAATTGAGCAAGGAAGGGAAGACGGTGGGCGGAGATGGAACCCCCATCAGCCGCGCGGGCGTGGGCATCGGCATTCGCAAGGGAGCGGCCCGGCCGGACATCAGCACTCCCGAGGCGCTCAAGCGCGCGCTGCTTGGCGCAAAAGCGATCGCCTACGGTCCTACCGGTGCGAGCACGCCCTACATCACGCGAATGCTTGACACGCTGGGGATTGCCGACACCATGAAGGCCAAGACCTTGCTCTTTGATACTTCCGACGGCACGAACGCCGCTGTCGCCGAAGGGGAAGCGGATTTTGGCATCACGCTCGTCAGCGAAATCCTGCCGGTGAAAAGCCTCGAACTGCTGGGCCCATTTCCTGACGCGTTTCAAGGCTACGTCCGCTTCTCCGCCGCTGTGAGCGCAAGTGCGAAAAATCCTGAAGCGGCCAGTGCGCTGATTAAGTTCCTGGCTGGGCCGGAAGCCTTGCCTTCCATCAAAGCCAGAGGTATGCAGGCTCACTAAAAAATACCACGCAATTTTGGAAGGTTTGCATCGTGGCGCCGGCGCCACAAGAATGCATCGCGGCGCGACTGGCGGTTAACATGGTAGAATTGCCGCTATACAGCTCGAACAACAAGCAGGTTTCCTTGATCGAAGTTTCAACCTCGTCCAGGCAGGCGGTCAGGCCTTCGCAAAGTGCGAAGCCTAGAGGGAGACGATCCATGAATCGATTTTGGAAAGCGCTAGGGCTTGTCATTTTTTGCGCCGCGTTTGCGTACGGTGCGGCGGACGCGACCATCTCCGGCGTCGTCAAGGACCCAGCAGGCGCGCCATTTCGGGGCGCATTCGTTCATGCCCAGAATGTGCAATCCAAAATCACCGTGAACGTCATGTCCGACAGTCAGGGCCATTACCGCATCCAAAATTTGCCGCCGGGCGAGTATCAAATCCGCGTGACGGCAACCGGCTACGCGGCCGATCCGCGCACAGGCGTGAAACTCGCCGCGGGCGACTCCTCGTCGCTCGATTTCGCGCTGCAACAGGGCACTGTACGCTGGGCCGATCTTTCCTTATATCAAGGCAAGGCGCTGCTGCCTCCCGGAAAAGGCAAAGACATCCTGAACGGGAACTGTTTTGCCTGCCACGGATTCCAATCCCGCATGGCCGCGGTGAAACGCGACCACGACGGCTGGACGCAAGCGGTCAACTTCATGCTCACCACGCGCCACGCGCGCCTCGGCAATCACATCAATGATGAGGATGCCGCCGTCCTGACGAACTATTTGAATGACGCCTTTGGCGCGGATGCCAAGCTGCCGAAATCCCCCGCCGCCCTGCCGGGATACAAAGCGACGATTCGCCCCGTCAGCGATGACGGGTTGAAAATCACCTACGTCGAATACGACATGCCCGGGCCGAATCGCATGCCGTTCAGCGCCGCTCCGGACAAGGACGGAAAACTCTGGATTCCGGACATGGGCTCCGCGAACACGCTCGGTTGGCTCGACCCGAAGACGGGCGCGGTTCAGGAATTTACAGCGCCGAATTCGTTTGCCGCCGGGATTCATTCCGCCGTGCCCGCGCCGGACGGCTCCGTGTGGATTTCCGAGCAGGCCGCGAATAAAGTCGGCCGCTGGGATCCGAAAACGAAACTCATCACGGAATACCAGGACACGTACAAGCCTGGAATGGAAGGCCTCGAGGACGGCGGCTCGAAGCACACTGTGCGCGTCGATTCGAAAGGGCGGGTGTGGGGAACGGCCGTGTTCAACAATCTGACCGTTTACGATCCCAAGAACAACGAGTTCTCACATTTTCCGGACACGTTTTCGCCCTACGGAGTCGAACTCGACAAGAGCGGCAATGTCTGGTTCGCGGAATTTTATCCGGAAGGAAAAATCGGGATGGTCGATGCGAATACGGGCAAGGTTACGCGATGGGCCCCGCCCTCGAAGGGCGGCTGGCCGCGCCGCATCGAAATTGACGACGACGGCATTGTCTGGTACGCGGAATATCAGGGCGGCAAGATCGGCCGATTCGATCCGAAGACGCAAACTTTCAAGGAATTCGATTTGCCCGGTCCAAGAGCGACGCCTTACGCGCTCGGAATTGATCGCAATCACAACATCTGGTATTCGTCCGACGAAATGGACGTCATCGGCCGCCTCAACACCAAGACCGGAAAGGTCACCGAATACCCCTACGCGCATTCGGAAAACATGATGAAGGAATTCTTCCTCGATGCGCAGGGCCGCATGTGGTACGGCTCCGCGCCGAATAACAAAGTGGGATATTTCGTCCCGTCCGATTTAGATTGACGGATTTTGGTCCAATCTGGAATGAGTGTCGTGCTCCACCCTTCGCGATTTTCGCGAAGGGTGGAGTTTTTCGCAGGGAAGAAAACTTCTACCGTTTCGAGTCTTCGACCTCGGGCGCTGATTTGGGCGCATGACGAAGAAATTTCAACAATCCTTTTCCCGTCGCCCCTTTCGCGCGGCTCTTCAAGAACTCCGCGGCCGTTTCAATCACACCGACTTTTTCCGCAACGGCGACGGCGATCCATTGGTTCAGGGAAACTCCCTCTTCCTTCGCGAGCCGTTGCGCGGCTTTCTTGGCAGAGAGAGGCAGTTTCAAAGGATAGGTCGACTTGCTCATCGTTTCACCATCTTCAGCAGATAGGCTGGCCGAAGCACGGGGATCTTGAATCGATCGCCTGCGGCCGCGAAATCTGCATAATAATATGTTACAGGTCAATCGGGACAAAAGCCCCACCCTTTGCAGAAACAGCGAAGGATGAGGCACTGTCGGAGGTCCGGATGTCAAAAGCAATCACAAGATCAATCACAAGACTGCTACGAATAGTTGACGATCTCCAAAAAGCTCACCCGTCGAAGAAGTTCACTTTGGACGGAAGGCTGGTCGGAGACATCGGCGAGATCTTGGTGGAAGAGTATTACGATGTTTCGCTCTTCGAAGACATGAGAAGCCACCATGACGGGGAATCCAAGGATGGTCGAAAAGTGCAGATTAAAGCAACGATGAAGGAAAACCTCACATTCCCCGGAGACCATATTCCAGATTACTATTTAGGTATTAAAATAAATAAGAATGGAAGCTTTGTCGAAGTGTTTAACGGCCCCGGGGCTGTCGCTGCAAAGGCGGTCGAGGGTCGGAAGCGCCCGAAAACAAATCTCCATTCCATAAGCATTAAGACTTTGGCTGTACTAAGCCGCGGAGTAAACGCGGAAGAACGAATCCCAAACCGCACGACCCACGGGAATTCTCTCTGATTGCTGGGCACGGATCTTCAAATCAAACTTTTAATTGAACTTGACGTCAGTGAACTCGCGCAGTGTATGATTTATTCAAATTGAATTCGGTGAGCGGGATTTGAGACCCGGGAGGAGTTTTGAGATGCGATGTCGTCCATTGGGAATCGTGTTGGCGCTCGCGATTATCTTGAGCTGTTCCTATGAGGCATCCGCTCAAACAAAGGCGCCATCTGGAGCGGCGACTGCTCCTGGTTCCTTCGATCCGCACGATTTGTCAGGGCTCTGGAGTCAAGACCATCCGCGGACGGCGCCTGTCGTGGAGCGGTACTGGAATTATGAATTCAGCAAGGAGCCGCCTCCGATGACGGCCTGGGGACAGGCTCAATTCGATGCGGCCAAATCTTCCTTTGGACTTCACACGTATCCGCTTGCGGAAACGAACGATCCCCTTTATCACAGCTGCACTCCCCCGGGTCTCCCGCGGGTCTATCTCCATCCATTCCCAATGGAAATCGTTCAGACGCCCGGCGAAATCCTCATTCTTTTTGAGTACGACTCGCTCCGGCATCCAATTTATGTGGACGGCCGGGCGCACGACACGACGCTTGGCGCTTTGTGGATGGGCGACTCGATTGGGCACTGGGACGGAGACACTCTGGTCGTGGACACCGTGAATTTCAACGACAAGACCTGGATTGACCGAGTCGGGCACCCGCACAGCGACCAGCTTCACCTCGTCGAGCGCATCCGGCGGATCGACCGCGGCCATTTGACGGACGACATCACGATCGAAGACCCGAAGGCGTACACGAAGCCCTGGACAGCGCATCTGGATTTTGTGTTGAAACCGACCTGGACTTTGGGCGAACAGTTTTGCGAGGACGAGCACAGCTTTGAAAACTTCGATAAGAGTGGGTCCACGCCGCCGAAATAAAGTGGCCAGTGGTCCCCGTGGATGTCGCTGATTTCCGGCTATTTCGAGGGGATTGACGGACGACGACTGTAGTATTGACACCCTCCGCTCTCGATGGGATATTTTGAATAGATTGTTCTTTCATCGCCGATGGTTTTTGCAAAGATAATTTTATCTTGATTCGCCTTTATGGGGAGGCTTGGGAAATGAAGAAATTCGCGCTCATTCTTGCCGTTACCTTCGCGCCGCTACTAGTTTCGGCCCCGCTTCTGGCACATCACGGAGAAGCGAATTACGATACGGAAAAGGTCGTGTCCGTCAAAGGGACCGTGTCGGACTTTGAGTTCATCAATCCCCACACCCTGATTACCCTGGACGTAAAGAACGACAAAGGCGAAATCGAAAAATGGGACTGCGAAATGAGGAGTCCGACGATGCTGGTCCGCGTAGGCGGCTGGGACAAGAATACGCTCAAGCCAGGAGACGTCATCACTGTTTTTGGTTTTCGCGCCAAGAATGGAACGACGGTCATGCGCCTTCAGAAGCTCACGCTCGCGGACGGCACGGTGAAGGATAACCTGTAAGAGTTGCCGCCTGAGCGATTCCAAGCGCGTCTCATCTGTTGCCCGAATCGCGGATTCCTTTTCTTTGTACGAAGTCATCGTACAAATTTACGGTCACCCAGACTCGACAGGCCGCCAGGGGCTGAAGCCCCCTTTTCCTTAGCTTCCGTGTCGCGGCTGAAGCCGCGACCCACAATGCCTATTTATGAAATGACTAAATTTCAATTTTGGCGCGCCGCGCGAATTCATCTTGACGCCGGCAAACTCCCGCGGGGTATGATCCTCCTCATCTGATTTCAAAGAAGGGAATTCGAGCCGGGGGGAAGTTTCGAAATGCGAATTCATAGATTCGGCGTGGCACTCGCGTTGACGATCGCCTTAAGTTTTTCATCGAAAGCAACCGCTCAGAGCAAACCGCAAACGAAGCCGGCGGCGACCGCAACTTCAGACCAGGAGCGCGATTTGTCAGGAGTCTGGTTCGATGATCGTCCTCGGCCGGTCACCGTCAATGAGCGGTACTGGATCTATAAGTTCAACGCGGAGGAGCCGCCCATGACTGCCTGGGGCCAGGCGCAATACGATGCCACCAAGTCTTCCTTCGGAACCAGGGCCTATCCCCTGGCGGAAACGAACGATCCGCTTTATCACGCCTGCAGCCCGCCCGGCCTGCCGCGCATTTACCTTCATCCGTTTCCCTTACAGATCGTTCAGACGCCCGGCGAGGTCCTCGTGCTTTTCGAGTACGATTCCATCAGGCATCAAATTTTTACAGACGGGCGCGCGCACGATACGACACTCGGCCCGTTGTGGATGGGCGATTCGATTGGGCATTGGGAGGGAGACACGCTGGTCGCCGACACGGTGAATTTCAATGACAAGACCTGGCTGGACCGCATCGGGCACCCGCACAGCGATGCCCTGCACGTTGTCGAGCGATTCCGGAGGAAGGATCAAACGCACCTGGATCTCGACATCACCATCGAGGATCCAAAGGCCTACACGAAGCCCTGGACGACGCACATCGAATTTGGGTTAAGACCGAAGTGGACTCTGCAAGAGCAATTCTGTGAGGATGAAGAGAGCTTTCAGAAGTTGGACAAAGACGCGGCGGCCCCGGCGAAATAGCCCCCGGAGATTCGAGTTTGGGGAGGAGTCTTAAGATGCGAAAGGAACCATTGGGCATTGCCCTGGCGATGGCGATTGCATTGAGTTTTTTGCCGGCGGCATCCGCTCAAACCAAACAGCCATCCAAGCCGGCGACGGCCGAGAACTCGGACCAAGCGCATGACCTTTCAGGGGTGTGGTTCGACGACCATCCCCGGCTGATCAGGGTTCAGGAGCGATACTGGGCCTACACGTTCACTCCGGATGCGCCTCCCATGACGGAATGGGCCCAGGCGAAATTTAATGCTGCCAAGGCCTCTTTCGGGCCTCATGCCTATCCCCTCGTGGAAACAACCGATCCCCTGTACCATACCTGTGCGCCCATCGGTTTCCCGATTGCATATCTTTATCCGCTGCCAATGCAGATCGTTCAGACGCCCGGCGAGGTCATCCTACTTTTCGAGTGGGACTCCCTCCGGCATCAGATATTTACGGACGGCCGCCAGCATGACACGGCTCTCGGACCCTTATGGATGGGCGACTCGATTGGGCATTGGGAGGGAGACACGTTGGTCGCGGACACGGTGAATTTCAACGACAAGACCTGGCTGGACCGCATGGGACACCCGCACAGCGAAGCTCTCCACGTGGTCGAGCGCATCAGGAGGATTGACCACGATCATCTAGTTGACGACATCACGATCGACGACCCGAAAGCATATACGAAGCCCTGGACCGCGCATCTGCCATTCGTTTTGAAGCCGAAGTGGACCCTGGCGGAACAATTCTGTGAGGATGAAGAAAGCTTCCAGAAGATCGATAAGGACGCGGCCGCGCCGGTGAAGTAGACGACGTGGCTCGTGAATTCAGCGGGAGTGGGCGCAGATGCGGCAGGTATCAAATGATAGGGCCGTCCGAATTTGAAATGGTCTTGACGGCATCGAACTGCCGCAGTGTATGATCCGCAAAACTGAACCAAAAAAGATTATCCAAGTTTGTGGAGGCGTTTCGAAATGCGAAAATATCTACTGGGAATTACGCTGGCCTTCGCGATTGTATTGAGTTTTTTCGCGGTGGCCTTCGCTCAAACCACGCAGCCACCCGAGGCAGCGAAGGTCTCCAATTCAGACTCGGCGCACGACTTATCAGGGGTTTGGATGCTCGACCGTCCCCGGCCGCTTAGCGTCGTGGAGCGGTTCTGGATGTATGAACTCAACGACGAAGAGCCTCCGATGACTGCCTGGGGCGAGGCGCAATACAAGGGCGCAAAATCCTCCTTCGGAACCCGTTCTTATCCTCTCGCGGAAACGAACGACCCTATTTACCACACCTGTACTCCACCCGGGTACCCTCGGGTTATTATGCATCCATTCCCTATGCAGGTGATTCAGTCGCCTGGCGAAGTCATCATGCTTTTTGAATACGACTCCGTCCGCCACCAGATTTTTACGGATGGCCGCAAGCATGACACGACTCTCGGTCCCTTGTGGATGGGCGACTCGATCGGGCATTGGGAGGGAGACACTTTGGTTGCGGATACGGTGAATTTCAACGACAAGACCTGGCTGGACCGAGTCGGCCACCCACACAGCGAAGGGCTTCACCTCGTCGAGCGGATCCGGCGGACCAACCATTTTCATCTAACGGACGACATTACCGTCGAGGATCCGAAGGCGTACACCAAAACCTGGACCGCGCACCTGGATTTCCTATTGAGGCCGAAGTGGACTCTGGCGGAACTATTTTGCGAGGACCAGGATACCTTCGATGAAATCGAAAACAACGAAGTCAAACCCGCGAAGTAGCGACTTTGGGATTGACATGTCTCCAATCGAGGTGGGATATTTCTTTCAGCCACTTTCCAAACGATGAAGTTCCCGGAATCGTGTGTCCGGCTTAGGTTGCTATCTGCAGGAGGCTTAGGAAATGAAGAACTTGCTGTTCTTTCTGGGCATAATGTTTGCCGCTCTTTTTGTTTCGGCGCCGGTCCTGGCGCATCACGGAGAAACGAATTACGACACGGATAAGCTCGTGACCGTAAAAGCGACCGTGACGAACTTCGAATTCATCAATCCCCACGTGCAAATTTTCATGGACGCAAAGAACGATAAGGGCGAGATCGAAAAATGGACCTGCGAAGCCAGAAGCCCGGCGATGCTCGTCCGCAATGGCGACTGGGACAAGAACACGCTGAAGCCCGGCGACGTCATTACCGCCATCGGGTTTCAATCCAAGAACGGGGCGAAGATTTTGCGTCTCAAGAAAATCGTGCTCGCGGACGGCAAGGAACTGCCCGATCTATAGAAACGCGAGGCAGGGTCCAGCATGGGGAGCCTGGCGTAAGCGGCGGATTTGATTTGCGAGGGTGTCGCATGAATGCAAAACTGGGAACCTCCATTCTCTTGATTGCAGGTCTTCTCGCGATTTGCGCCCCGGTGTGGGCGCACCATGGGAATTCCGCTTACGACGAGGAGCATTGGATCACCCTCTCGGGGACGGTGACGGAATTTGTGTGGGCCAACCCTCATTGCCAGATTTTCCTGGACGTGAAGGACGACAAGGGCGCGGTCGTAAATTGGGCGATCGAAAGCCAAAGTCCGGGAATCCTGCGGCGGAATACCTGGACCAGGACCTCCGTCAAGCCCGGCGACCAAATTACGATCACTCTCGCCCCCGCCAAAAATGGAGCGCCGGTCGGCTTTTCCGGCAACAAGATGGGGAAGGTCGTTTTCGCCGATGGCCACATGTTGAAGATGGACATCCGGTAGCACAGCCACTCTTGGCTGTGCGGTTTTTGCTGCGCAGACATCGGATGCATAGTCGCTGCTTCACTTAATTTTTCCGCAATCCGTAGGAGGCGCAAGGTGCCAGGTCGCCCACATCCTCTGCTGACTTATCTGCTGGCTTCCTTCGTGGCAGCCCTCACCTTCTCGACCATCGCGCGCGCCCAGGCCGCTCCGCAGCAAGCCGCCTCGAAATCCGCATCCTCGCCCGCTCCGAAACGCGACCTGTCCGGAGTCTGGCAATATCAAGGAACCGGCGGCGCGGATAGCATGACTCCCGACAAGGATATGCCTCCGATGACGCCTTGGGCGAAGGCCAGGTTCGACTCCGAAAAGCCCGGATACGGACCCAGAGGCGCTCCGGGCGGAAATGACCCCATTCTGCAGTGTGATCCGATTGGTTTTCCGCGCATCATGTTCATGCCCACACCGAATGAACTCGTTCAGCTGCACGACCGCGTGCTCCAGTTCTGGGAACGCGAACACGAATGGCGCCCCATCTGGACCGATGGGCGGCAGCTTCCCACCGATGCCGACCCGACGTGGTTCGGTTACGCGATCGGCCATTGGGAAGGCGACGACACCTTCGTCGTGCAATCGGCCGGCTTCAATGACAAGACCTGGCTTGGTCCCACAGGTTTTCCGCACAGCGAGGAAATGCGCGTCACCGAACGCTACCATCGCATCGACCACGACACTATCGTGTACGACATGACGGTCACCGACCCGATGGCCTACACGAAACCCATCGTCGCGCCGCAAAGAATCATGAAGCTCAAGCCGCACGAAGAGATTGAAGAGCAGCCCTGCGTCTGGTCGCTGGAGAATGAGTTTGCGAAGAGAATCCGCGAACCCGCTGCCCACAATCCCGCGAAGTAACGAGAATGTTCATCACCGACGAGTGTGGTTCAAGCAGCACCGGCTTCATCGCTTGCGGAAAAACTCTAATTTTTGTCATTCCGAGGCGCGTTGCGCACCGAGGAATCTCTCTGGTCCTGCGTTTAGATCAAAGAGAGATTCCTCACTTCGTTCGGAATGACAAAATAGAGTACTTTTTCCGCAGTTTGTTCAGCCTGTGGGTTTTGGTCCTTGCAAGGACGAACCCCCACAGGCTGAAGTCGAAAATCCCGACTCGGTCGGGGCCTGCGCCACTAAACAAGAAGTCCCAGCGCGATCTTATGCGAAGATACGGGCGCGCAATGCTACTAGCTTTTTCGTTCGCCGCGCTCCCCATCCCCGCTCAGCAACAGGGAAATCCGAAAGCCGCGCCATCGCCCGCCCCGAAGCGAGACCTCTCCGGAGTGTGGCACTACGAAGGAACCGGCGGCTCCGAACCCATTGCTCCAGACAATCTGATTCCTCCGATGACGCCGTGGGCGCAAGCAAAGTATGACGAGGAAAAACCCGGCTATGGACGAAAACGCGCTCCGGGCGGCAATGACCCCATCCTGCAATGCGACCCCATGGGTTTCCCGCGCGTCATGTTCATGTACACGCTGTTCGAGTTTGTTCAGGTCCCCGGCCGCGTCGTCCAGTTCTTCGAACGCGACCACGAATACCGCTCGATCTGGACCGATGGCCGGTCTCTTCCGAAGGACGCCGATCCCACATGGTACGGATACGCGATCGGCCACTGGGAAGGAGACGACACCTTCGTCGTGGAATCCGCCGGCTTCAATGACAAAACTTGGCTCGGCTCCACAGGCTATCCGCACAGCGAAGACATGCGCGTCACCGAGCGCTACCGCCGCGTGGACCGCAATACCATCCTCTACGACATTACGGTCACCGACCCGAAGGCCTACGCGCAGCCCATCGTCGGCCCTCGCAGAATCATGAAACTGCGTACAAAGGACGAATTGCTGGAGGAGATCTGCGTACCCTCAGAAGAAAAATCCTTCGCCGACCGAGTCGCCGAGCCCGCCACGCCGAAACCCACGAAGTAGACGGCATCCCCGTTGGACGGCAAGAAGAATTGAATTTGAGCCGGTGGCGTACCTAGCTACTTCAACAGTTTCTGGAGCTTCAATTTAACATCGTCCTTCAGGCGGCCCAAGAAGTCATTCATATCGCGCGGACTTGGGGTCTTATGTTGTGGCTCGACGATGATTTCAAACGTTTTCCAATTCGCAGGATCTTCAAATGTCACCAAGCCAATGCCAAAGCGAACTGCTTCTTTTTCTAGCCGTTCAAGAAAGTCGTCTGTATCCAGCTCGCTTTCGGGGACGTGCAGCGCGAGGTAGCTCTTACTTGCAAAGGCAGAATGCGAAGTGGTTTCATACACTCCCTCTACGCCATGTGCGTCTGCGGGTTTGATTTCAAAAGTGATCACTTCGACGCTCTTTCCCGGGATAAAAGGATAGTTGCCAACAGACACCAAAGTCACGTCAGGACGGGTCCACTTTCCACCCGTATTCTTCCTGCCCTTGTGCGCAGACACCTCGGAGACGTATTCAGTGATGTCGTAATCCTGAACCCATTCTGTCTGGATAGTCTGATGAAAAGCTTCGTAGAGATTTGACTCCTTCGCGTACTTTCGAGCGGGACGATCCTTGGGTTTTAATGTATCTGCGATCAACCGGACACTCCCACCCTTGCCGCGACCTCGTTCGAGCTTTCCCTTCTCGATTAAGTGATTGCGGACTTGCCAATAGACGTCTTCAGCAAAATTTTCGTCCAACTTCTTCTTTGATTGCTCAAGAAAAGTCTGCGAAAGCGTGGTATTGCCAATGGGCTTGCCGTCTTTCGGGACGAGCGAGAGGAGAAGATCACTGGCCTTCTGCTCAGTTTCTTCACTAATGTTGATTGTACGTCTTCCCATAGAATTCGGCCCAAACTAGTTGGTTAATTTACGCCACGCAGTTATCTTTTTCAAAGCTTATCTTTGCGAATAGTTGCTCCCGCGGAGTCGGAAAGGATGGAAGTGAGCAGTTTCAGTTTGCGCTATCTCGTATCCCGCGTCCCGCTTGCCCGCTGCCAACTCGTCGCCCTACTCTCGGTATCTAGGTGTTTGAGGTCTCCCGAATCGACGTGGACCTCGAAGGGTTTGTCGCGACCGAGGCACGTACTCTTCACCGCGGCCTCAGAACCCGTATAGCTGCCCCGGGTTGTCGACGAGGATCTTCTTGCGGATGGCCGGGTCGGGCGCCCAAACAGGGAGCTGGTTGAGCAGGCGGCCATCGTCGATGGGAAACGTCGGCATGGGATCGCTCGGCTTCGCGCCGGGAAGTGCGGCCGCGGGATGCGGCCAGTCGGTGCCCCACAGGACGCGATCCGGATTGGCTTCGATGAATGCCTTGGCGTAGGGCGCGGCGCCAGGATAGTCGGGGGCCTTCGTGGACGCGCGATAGGCGCCCGAAATTTTCACGTACGCGCTGCCGGAGCGAAGCAGTTCCAGCAGATCGGCGAAGCCGGGCTGCTGCAAGCCGAGCGAGGCTTGCACGCCGCCGAAATGATCGAATACGGTCGGCACCGGAGAAGAATGGACCAGATCCTTGATATTCGAGATCACTCCCAGGTTCGTATACAGCTCGATCATCCATTTGTGATTCTTGAACCGGTTCATCGCAGCCTGATAAATGGGGCGGGCGGCGGCAGGATCGGTCGGGCCGGAGATTCCTGAAATGATTCGCGCGCCGCGGACGCCCACGCGGTACATGGCGTCAAATTCGCTGTCCGGCGTTTTATCGTCCACGACGGCGATGCCGCGTGCGGTCGCGCCGCGCGCCTTCATGCCAAACAGCGTGGCGCCATTGTTGTTCGGCCCATAGACGCTCGGCGTCACGATCACGACGCGCTCCATGTGCAAGGCGCGGTGCAGCGCGGACATATCCTCGGGATGAAAAGTTTGGGGTGTATACAGGTGCACGGGCGAAAGCGGGAATACTTTAGGATCGCCATAAAAATGCGTGTGGCAGTCGCAGGCGTGCGGCGGGATTTCAAAATTCACCGGCGTGGCCGGCTCGCCGTGAACGCTCGCCGTGAACGGTTGAGCAGCTTTAGCCAAGCCGGCTTCCGTGCGCAGCAAAACCCCCGCGGCAATTGCTCCCGTTACGAATTTGCGTCGCGTCAGCATCGCTTCCTCCCCGTTTGTCTCCAAGTATCGAATTTGGCCCTGAAACCCGGTGCAGTATACGGCAATTTGATGGATCGAGGGCGCGCGAGTGAATTCAGTTCGCCATCCTCCATAGGAGATTAACCAGACACGTAGAACCTGCTCCGGAAGAGCCTTTCTGCCCTCGCTATGAGAAACTAGTTGAGTAACCCGTACATGTTTCTGTTCCGGAGGAACGGTGTCTGAGCCTGCAATCGTCGCGGAAGGATTGTCACGCAGTTTCGGCAACCTCGTTGCCGTGGACCACGTGGACTTGCGCGTGGATGCCGGACAATTCTTCGGTTTTCTGGGGCCGAACGGAGCCGGGAAATCCACGACGATTCGCATGTTGACCGGGCTGCTGGCGCCGACCGCGGGGCGCATCCAATTGCTGGGGCTGAGCCTGGACGGGAACGCGACCGAGGTCAAGCGGCAGATCGGAGTGGTGCCGGAAGGGCTGGCGCTTTTTGACCGGCTTACGGGAAGCGAATTCCTGAATTTCGTGGGGCAGATGTACGGGCTGGACCGCGCGACGTCCGCGCAGCGCACGGCGGAATTGCTGGATTTTATGGACCTGGCCGACCGCCCGAAAACACTTGTCGTCGATTATTCGCATGGCATGAAGAAAAAACTTGCGCTCTCCGCCGCGGTGATCCACGGGCCGAGGATTTTATTTCTGGATGAACCCTTCGAGGGAGTGGACGCGATCGCGGCGGGCACATTAAAGACGATGCTGCATAATATGACGGCGCGGGGCGCGACCATCTTCCTGACCTCCCACGTGCTCGAGATCGTCGAACGCCTGTGCAGCCACGTGGCCATCATCAATAAGGGGCGGATTATCGCGCAAGGTTCGCTCGACGAGCTTCGCGCGGGAGTGGCCGCCGCGCATGTAAACGGCGGCGTCCCGGCTGCGGCGCAGAAACTTACGCTCGAGGAAATTTTCCTGGCCGTTGTGGAACCCCAAGGCGCGTCGCGCAAGTCGGAGGAAGAGCTATCGTGGCTGAAGTAGCCCATTCGACGGGGCTGGGCCGCCAGTTATCGCTGTTGATCATGGTCCGCTGGCAGACATTCCGCAACAGCCTGCGCAGCAAGTCCGAGAAAATTCACCTGGTCGGAAACATCGCGCTCGGTTTTTTTTTCGGAGTGCAGGTGCTGGCCCTCTCCGTGGGAATCGGCTTCGGCGCCTATGCCATTGTGATGTCCAGGAAATGGAATTTTCTCACCTTAATGCTTTGGGTCATCTTCTTGTTCTGGCAGTTTGTGCCGGTCCTCGCTACGGAAATGAATCCCGGCTTTGATGGGCGAAATCTGTTGCGATTCCCGCTCAGGTTTTCCGCCTTTTTTCTGATGAGCGCGGCGTACGGCATTGCCGACCCATTCGCGCTCGTCGGAATCCTGTGGCACGTGGCCATCGGCGTGGGCGTAACGGTCGCCCAGCCGGATCTCGCGTGGTGGGCCGCGCTGGCGCTGACAATTTCGGTGCTGATGAATCTGCTCTTCAATCGGCTCGTGTTTGCGTGGCTGGAAAGGGCGCTGGCGAAACGCCGGACGCGGGAGATCGTCACGGCAATTTCCATCCTGTTATTTCTCGGCGTACAGTTTTCAGGGCTCCTTCTGCAACGGAAGGGCTCGGCGCTGAGGCGCGGCGTGGAGAATAGCGCCGCTTTTTGGCGATCCTTACCGCCTGCTTTACCGGGAACCGTGCTGGAACACGCCGCCAATGACGATTCGGCGGCGGCTCTGGGAACGGCCGCCTTACTGGGGATCTATACTTTGCTGTTCGGCGGACTGTTTGCGTTTCGAGTGCGCGCGCAATTCACCGGTGAAGATCTGGGAGAAAGCGCCGCGCCGGTCCGCGAAAAACCCGTTGCGAAACGCGTTCCGGTTCCCCTGCCGGCAAAAGCCGCGGTTGCCGGCCGGGAGTCCAGGCCGCTGTCAGGAATCGTCAGCGCGCCCGTGGCCGCCATTTTAGGAAAGGAGATTCGATATTTTTACCGGAACACGATGCTGATGATGAGCGCTTTTATGCCGTTGATTCTGATCGCATTTTTCATCATGACGTCGTCCGTGCCGAGGCGCCAGGGCGGACTTTCCTTCGTTGGAAGATTTGGCGGCAACTTCGCGTATCCCGCTTCGGTTGTTTACATCTTGCTGCTCATGATGAATTTTTGCCCCAATAATCTGGCCTACGAAGGCCGAGGCGTGGAGAGATTGTTCCTCGCTCCGGTAAAGTTCAGCGATGTCATGCTGGCCAAGAATCTATTTCACGGCGGCTTGCTGGTCTTTGAATCGCTCCTGGTATTGGTTCTGGTAACGGTGATGGGTCATCCGCCGAGCGTGCTGATCCTGCTGGCAACCTGGACGGGGCTTCTGTTCGCCGCGTTAATTCATTTGGGAGCGGGGAACTGGCTTTCGCTTCAATTTCCTCGAAAATTTGAATTCGGCATGAAGCGTCAGCGCCCGTCAGGATTAACGATGCTCATTTCCTTTGGATTGTTTTTCATGGAGATGGGATTGATCTCCGGAGCGGCCTTCCTCTGCAATTGGCTCGCTGGGTTGTGGCTGCTGCCTCTTGTGTACCTCGCCTTGAGCGCGGCCGCTCTGGCGATCTACCGACTCATTCTCCAAGGAACCACGCGCCAGGCGATCGTGCAGCGCGACGCATTGCTCGAGGTGCTTTCGCGCTAGGGCGTCTCCTCATTCGAGTCCTCTCAGACGCGGAGTTGAATCGACGAATTATGCCTATGAAGAGTTCACCCGAGCGCTCATCGCCCAGAGAGGAAAGCCTTGGGAAATCGCAGCTAACGAGACGCCGGGGAACGCTGGCTTACCACGAAGACGAAGCGTGATTTACCGCCGTTCTTGTTCCATGTTTGTTCGACGTCGGCTAGCTGAACAGCTTCCGTTTTGATCTGCAGCTTGCCTGGTACAACAGCCTGCATCACGCCTCGAATCGCGCCGACCAGCCCTTCGAGAGGAATGCTTCCAATGCCGCTGCCCATTAAGATAAGTGCGGACGAGCGCAGGGCCGCGCTTGGCAAAGTAATGTTGCCGCCGCTCGTTGCTCCGATCTGAACGAACCGGATAGGCACTGCTTCCTTGCCTGCCTTGGCTGCCGCTACGATCAGGATTTCGGCGCTCTGTCCCCAGAGGTAGTCGAGAACCACATCGACGCCTTCGCCGCCAAACTGTTCCTCGAACGCTGCCTCCAATTCTTTGGGGGATGGAATGAGGGGGAACGTTACATCCGCGCCTAGGACTTTCAATTGTTCCAGAGCCTCGACGTCCCGGCCTGTCGCGATCACTTTCCTCGCGCCCATAAACTTGGCAATCTGTATGGCCAGGCGTCCTGCCGCTCCCGTGGCTCCGTTGATCAGTACGGTCTCTCCGGCAACCAGGTGGGCGCGCTCCTGGAGCGCGGCCCAGGAGGACATCCCGGGAATTGCGATGGCGGCGGCGGTTACGTCATCCGCCTGATCCGGCAGCGCAACACACTGTTCTTGCCTCACTGCAACTTTTTCCGCCATGCCGCCAAAGGGAGCTTCCGGGAGGACGAAGTAAACTCGCCGTCCATCCCGGGTTCGGCCAACGCCGTCCATTCCAACGACGGCGGGAAGGCTCCCGGGAGTGGTGTAGTGGGAGCCCGAGGCGCGGCTCTTCGTGATCTGGCTGAGTGCGGACGCAGTGACCGTTATCAGTTCTTCCCCCGTCTGTGGCACTGGGTCGCGAAAGTCCGCGTATACAGGGGACTTGCCCGGTTCCATCATTACAGCGGCCTTCATCCGATTTCCCCCTTCATCGTTCACCGTGGAACTGAGGACCAAGAAAGACCCATGCCGCGAGGTCCCGTTAATCTAATACGTAAGCAGATTTCATTTAATTTCCACAATTTTTGCTCCCCAGAGACTCTTGGATCAAGGGCGATCCTTACTCACAGGCCTCGCAAATCCAACCGTGTTTTTCGAACTCTAACACCGTTCAACTTTCACCCCCTACGGTTGTCGGAGTAGTGTCCTAAGGGAGAAATTCGCCTACATTCCACGGCTGTGGCGAGATCGCTTGGCGGTCTCCGACAACTCGTGAAACATCTCAGCAGAGACACCCAACTGCTTCTCGGAAATATCAATATGCGGGCCAACCAAGAGCAAGCTGGCGTAAAATTGTTGCACTTTGGATGATTTTCTTGCGTGCGTCCGCAGGAACTTCGCAAATTTCTTGGCATTTTGGGGCTTTGTCTCGAAGGAAAATCGGAGCCTTGCCAGTATAAAATAGTCGAGTAGGTATTTCCTGGGATCTTCCCATGTCTCAGAGAAATGCTCCATTACCACATCGGGGTCTCCGTTGTGTGCCGTTTCAGGGTTCAAAGATCGTTTAACTAGGCCTCGCAACAAAAACTCCAACGGCTCGCTAGCGAGGAAATCGTCACAATGGCTGTCGACTGCCGCGACGTTCTCCCCGAGGGAAATTGTGAGCAGACAATATTCGGCAAATGGTCGATAACCACCTCCCACCAGAAAAATCTTTCTACACTTTTTGAAGAGCTTACCCCTGCCGAAGCATCGAAGAAATAAACCAATTTTCTCACAAATCGACTTTCTAGACGCGAAGCTATAAAAAGCACTTAGGTGTCGGCTCGCCAAGCCTTCCCCTATTTCGTTCCAGGATGAAATGACCTCTTCTGGGCCTGGCAAACCGTTGCGAGACTCATAAAGCAACGCTGCTAAGAGCGGAAGAGTGTCTACGGATATTGGAGTAGCCGCCACTTTCTGAAGGCTGCTCATTAGAATGGGGTGGTAACGTTTGGGTATGGTCTCCACGGCGGTAAAAATCTTCTGGTGAATGGCTTCAGGCATTGTCTGGTTATCCCACGAGTCTTCAATTCGGGGCGAAAGGAGTGCCTCAGCTGCCACCGCAAAGAGCGAATTTAGAATTTTGTCTCCGATATTCTGCAACTGTCCAAGGGCTCGCAACGGAACAAGGATGACCTGGTAGCTATGGTCAGCGACAGTACTAGCTTCATGGATCATCTTGTTGACAAGTGCCTCTAGGAGGATGCCACCTTGCTCATCTTGCATCAAAAAGAGAAGCTCCAAAACGACAGACCACGCATCGTTGCCAAGAACACTTCTGATTTCTGCATATAGATCATCAACCGTCTTGCCAACGCAAAAATATCTGTAAAGATACAACGCTGCAAAATACTCGTGGAACGTCTTGTGACTGAACCTGTCTTCAACGAAAATAGACCTCTTAGCTGCGTACTCTAAAAAAGATTCTGCCGCGCGCTCCGCCTCCCCCTCTCTACCTTGGAACTCCCTTTCACATAGATAACGGGTAAATTCTGTCAAAACGTCGCCATATCTCGGACGGTTAACCTTATCGGATTCCTCTGTTTGATGTCGGTACATCCAGTATGCAATGTGGGCAAATGCGCTCTTTTTATCTCTTACTAGACTAAACTCAGCTGGAAGTTCTAGACGTTTGCCAGCAGTATCCCATTTTTCGGTCAAGGTGCCAACGCAGCTTCGATAAATCTCAAGTTTTGAGTCTGGAAGCGTGCACCCAGAACGAAATAAGATAACAATCAAAGATAAAAGGAGTGGGTTCCCGAGAAGTTCGCTGGGCAACTTCTTTAGTGCATTAGTGAGGTCCGCTACTTCTCTAACGCGCCTACTCTTATCTGCTTCTTCGAGTGCGTACCACTTATGAATGTATTCTGAGATCTGATCGCTACCGAAGGGGAGAATTTCAAAATGGGCAAAATCGGCCTGCTGAAAGGAAACTTCTTCATATCCCACTTTCCGCGAGGTGACAATCGTCATGTTTCCGGGATACGACCCAACAGCAAAAGAGACGATGTCATTTCGAACCTGTTCTCTTAGATGCGCGTCGAATATTTCGTCCAAGCCATCGAAGATCACCACCGCAGTCTTTTGCTCCAAGAAAATCTCGAAAAAGTCATCTGGCAGATCGTCCCGTTGGAGCTCAGTTTTTGTGGCCGCATATATGAAATCTAAGATCGTCGAGCCCAGTCCCTCAGGACGTGATCGAAATTCCGCGTAGGCTCTCAATGGAACCTTAATTGGAATGGTTCTCTCGCCCTTATCGCCAGTCTTGAGTTCCCCATCGATAAGGGCGACGATCAGGAACTTTGTGAGGGTTGACTTACCCGCGCCTGCGTCGCCTAGAATGACCACATTGCCAGCGCGTGAAAGAATGTCCCTGATAGGTAGACTTTCCGAAGACGACGGGCGCTCGGCCGTCAGAGCTGACTTCTCAGGTACGGTCGTATTCGATGTTTCCAAGTCAGATTTGTCACCACTGCGGCTAAATCTGGGCTCAACATAAACACTCTGTAATTTCACGTCCTTAATGACGCTTCATGCTTTGAATATCTAGGCCCAAGAACGATATAAGAGCTGATGTGCGCCGGATCGCAGGGAGATACATTGTATTTGCGAACGAGTCTATCTCGGCCTTTGCATGATGGCTTATGAAGATATCGGATAACACCTTCATAGCAAGATCATCTGGAGAATTGAATGAAACAATCGCATTCTCTTTCTTCAGCATTTGCTTGAATGTCTCAAGTTTCTTTCTTGCAGCATCAGCTTCCACTTGATCGGGCTGGACAGGAATTGTTGAAGCAGCTATGTAAATTCGCCGATTGATGCTGAGTCTCTTCGCCTCTTCGTATTCGAGCTCGGTGTATGAAAGGCCAGAGCCCTCGTGAATGGTTCCGTACCGGTGGCCGATAATCCCGATGTAGTAGTTACACGGTCTTAGCTTACTCAGACAATATTCGAGCGGCTCTCCTTCCTTGCTACCGAAAAACCGCATAGTTCGAAACCGCGCTTCTATGCGAGATAGGGTTTCTTCGACCTTCTGCCTATAATCCTGGAGGTCTACGTAGGTGGAACTAATGAAAGCAGTGAGCTCTTGAGATGGCAAAGTGAATATGCACGAGCGACGTGCGCGTAAAATCTATTCCTATATACTCACAGTGTCAAATATTAGGATTCAATATAGATCCTCAGATCGCCTTTAGGGATAACTTTTCGTCAAATCTATTTCGCTTCCGCTCAAGGTCAAATCATTCATGGTTTGTACGTCTGTGATACCAGTCCGCGCGCGCACCCCTTGGTTGCCTATAGTGTACCTGCCGGAATCGCCCTCGGGACAATAGCGCACGCATACGGGCGTGCTGGCTAGATGCCGCTCTGTGGGATCGGTGCGCAGAAAAGGGGGGTGGTCCCTTTTTCGCGTGCATATACGCTATCCCCCCTACGGTTGTCCCCTGCCAACGCGTCCCTTATACTCGGCGTCTAAGTCTTCGAGGCTCTCGAACAGATGCGTAACAGCGAAGCGCAGAAATATGCGCGGTGGTCGCTCGCGGCGGCGGGATTGCTGGCCGTGGTGGTTGCGGGGGTGTATGCGCGGAATATTTGGGTGGCGCGCCAGGCGGAGAAGAAGGCGCCGCCCGCCGTGCCGCCGACGGTCGAGCAGCGTTCGAACGAATTTTCGTATTCCAAAGTCGAGGGGCAGAGAACGATCTATACCGTGAAGGCGTCCCGCACGACGGAATTCAAGGAAGGCAGCCGGAATCTCCTCGAAGACGTCGCCATCGTGGTGTACGGAAAAAAAGGAGAGCGCAACGACACTCTCGTCACCAAGGCTTGCGATTTTATTTCGAATACCGGGAAGATCAGTTGCGCCGGGGAAGTTCAGATCAAACTGCAGGCCGGGGGCGCTCCGCAGGCGAGCGCCAACGCCATACAGGTCACGACGTCAGCCGTGACGTTTGACCGGGATTCCGGTGAGGCGCGGACGGACAAACCGGTCACGTTCCGCTGGCCGGCGGGAGAAGGCCGCGCCGTGGGCGTGAGCTACGATTCCAACAGCGGGACACTCCGATTGCTTCAGGGCGTCGGATTGAATCTTTCTTTTTCGTCATCCAATCCCCCCGAAAAAACCGAGGCAACAGACGAAAAGATTGTACGCGTGGCGGGCGACAGGATGTCCTTCCAGCGCGAAAAGCGAATAGTCGTAGTGGATGGGGACGTCCATGCGCAGCAGACGACGCTCGAGCTGACCGCGGACAAATTGCTGCTGGAGCTGGACGCGACGTTTCAAGCGAGGCGCTTTGTCGCCAGCGGCCATCCGCAATTGCACGATTTGAGTCCTCAAGGGCCGCTTGCGCTCAGCGCGGACGAAATTGACTCGGGGCTCAGGCCCGATGGGTCGATCGAGTCCATCGTGGCAACGGGGAACGTGCACGGCACGCGCAACACCCCTGTCGGAGGGGATGGAATCGATGCCGGGCGCATTCAGGTGGACCTCGTTTCCTCTGACAACACGCCTCGCCTGCTGACGGCGAGCAACGGCGTCACGCTGACATCCACGAGCGCCTCTTTCAATGGGGGAGCACGCCACGTCGAAAGCGACGCCCTCGAAATCCACTTTTCAAGCGATTCCCGACCGGGGCAGACCCTTGTGGAAAGCGTTAACACGCTCGCTCCGGCGCGCGTCGATTGGCAAAACGTGGCCCTCGTGAACGGCAAGCCCGTTCCGCAATCGACGCGGATGTCGGGCAAGCAGATGAATTTGAAATTCGATGCGCAGAACCAGTTGCAGCAGCTGGTCGGCGCGGGCGGCGTGGAAGTGACGCGCAAATTAGGCGACGCGCCCGACGAGATCACAGCATCCCGCGAACTCACGGCGAAATTTGACGGCGCGGGGCAATGGACAACGATCGAGCAAACTGGGAGCGTCCATTTCCGCGATGGGCAGCGCACGGGTCAGGGAGACCGCGCCCACGTGGATCGCGCCAACAATATTTTCACGCTGGATGGCTCCGTGATCCTTGCCGATGCCACGACGAGAACCACGGCGCAATCGGCCTCCTTCGCTCAAGGGGCGAATACGTTGCGCGCCGATGGTCACGTGCTGACCACGGATTTGCAACCCGCCGCGGAGAGTATTGCGAATCTCGCGCAGGGGCCCGCGCACATTTCGGCTGAACATCTCGTTGCGGACACGGCGCGAGGGCACGCGGTGTACTCCGGAAAAGGAAGATTGTGGCAGGGGCAGTCCGTGATCGAGGGAGAAACAATCGAATTGGACAGCCCGACACACATCCTGGTGGCGAAGGGAAAAGTGCGGGGAGTATTCCCCCAGGCGGCATGGAATCCGAAGACGGGAGAAGCGCCAGGGCCATCTTCGAGCAAGACGGCAAAGCCGCCATCGAACAGGGCATCGGCGGGCCAAGCGGCGCATCCTGCCACGCAGCTGGGGCATGTCAGCGGAGGATTGCTGACTTATTGGGAGACGGAATCGCGCGCTCGAATCGAACAGGACGCGAGGGTCGATTCAGAGCAAGGCTCCATCCAAGCCAACCAAGTCGATCTCTATTTTTCCGACGCCGGTGCCGCAAGCAGCACCAAACAATTGTCTCGCTCCGTGGCGAGCGGAGACGTGACCGTCCGCCAGGAAGACCGCCGCGGAACCTCGGACCGAGCGGAATACACGGCCTCGGAAGGCAAGTTTGTTCTTTCGGAAGGTAAACCAACTCTATATAGCTCAACTGGCGACACCACCACGGGGCGTCAATTGACCTTCTATTTTGCTGATGATAGGATCGTTGTAGATTCGGCGGATGGCTCGAAAACAGTGACGCTTCACCAGGTCGAGAAATGATGTGGCATGCTCAAGCTCCAGGCCGTCGAACTCAGCAAGTCCTATCGAGGGCGAAAAGTAGTAGACGACCTCAACCTGGAGATCAGCCAAGGTGAAGTGGTAGGGCTTCTGGGGCCTAACGGCGCTGGGAAGACGACAACGTTCTATATCCTGGTAGGTTTAGCCCGGCCGGATTCCGGGCGCGTCCTGCTGAACGGGGACGACATTACCGACCTCCCCATGTACCTCCGGGCCCGCAGTGGGATCAGTTATTTGCCGCAAGAACCTTCGGTTTTCCGGCAGCTTACGGTCGAAGAGAACCTGATTGCGGTCCTGGAAACGCTGCCTCTGACCTCGGAGCAACAGCGAGACCGGCTTGAGGAGCTATTGGCGCAAATGAAGCTGGAAACGGTTCGATCCAACGGGGCTTATACGCTGTCGGGAGGCGAGCGGCGGCGGCTGGAGATTGCCAGGTCACTCGTGTTGGAGCCTGCCTTCATTCTGCTGGACGAACCTTTTTCGGGAATCGACCCCCTGACCGTTGTGGATATCCAGAAAATTATCAGCGAATTGAGCCGCGAGGGAATCGGCGTCCTGGTCACCGACCACCAGGTGCGCGAGACCCTGAGCGTCACTAATCGCGCCTACATCGTCCAGAACGGCAAAGTCCTGGCCGCCGGGACGCCGCATGACCTGAGCGGCAACGCCGAGGTCCGCCGAGTCTATCTCGGGGATCATTTCCGTTTGAATTGAAAGATTATGAGCTGGCTCCAGCCAAAACTTCACTTACGGGTCGCGCAGAAGCAGATCCTTACGCCTGGCCTGGTCCAGATGGTGAGCGTGCTGGCGCTGAACCGTCTCGAGCTCCGGGAGATGATCAATCAGGAGATGATCGAGAACCCGGTGCTGGAGGAATTGTCGGAAGAAAGCGTAACCCCTGAAGACTACAGCGACGAAACCTTCCTGAAGGCCGAAACCGAAAAAATTCCCGAGGTCGAGCCACCCAGTCCCTTCGAGGATTTCGATGTGGCCTCGTTTTTCAATCAATACCTCGATAGCGGCGGCGGCAATCCGGAGCGTGGCGAAACAGAAACCATTGAGCGGCCGTCCTTTGACAAATTTCTTTCGTCGGCGCAGGGTCTTACCGAACATCTTGCCTGGCAAATGAGCGTGACGGTTTGCAACGACGTGGTGCGCGAGATTGCCGAAGCGATCATCGGCAACCTCGATGAGAACGGTTACCTCAGCGCCTCGCTCGAGGAAATTTCGCAAAACGGAAAGTACTCGATGGAAGACGTTGAGGAAGCCCTGGCGGTGGTGCAGGAATTCGATCCGCTGGGCGTGGCTTCCCGTAACTTGCGCGAATGCTTGTTGACGCAGCTTCGCACGCTGGACAGCCAAAACACGCTGGCGATGCAGATTGTGTCCGAATGTTTGCCGAAGCGGCCCCTGGCGGCGAGCGAAGCCGAGGAGCTGAACCCGGAGACGCCGCTGGCTCGGCTTTTACAGGCGAACCAGTTGAAAGAAATCGCGCGCGCGCTGAACCGCCCCGTGGAACTCGTCAAACGGGCCGTGGACGTGATCAAGAAGCTCGATCCGCGTCCCGGGCTGCGCTACAACAAGACGCAGCCGCGCCTCGTTGAGCCGGACGTATATTTCCGCAAGGTAGACGATCAGTGGCAAGTGTTCATGAACGATGATGACGTGCCGCAACTGAGGCTTTCGCCCGTATACCGCCGGCTGCTCGCCCGCGACGCGGCCGACCGCGAAGTCCGCAATTACGTGAAGGAACGCGTGACCGCCGCGATGCAATTGATGAAAAGCATCGAGCAGCGCAAGCACACCATCCTGCGGGTCTGCCAGATCATCATCCAGCGGCAGTTTGAATACCTGGATCACGGCGCCGACCACCTGAAGCCCATGATGATCAAGGAAGTCGCCGAGGAAGTGGGCGTGCATCCGTCCACGGTCAGCCGCGCCGTATCGAGCAAGTACGCGCACACGCCGCAGGGAGTTCTGGAACTGCGGTCGTTCTTTTCGGAATCTGTCAACGGCCCGGAAGGCAGCAACATGTCGCTGCAGACGTTGAAGCGCCTCGTGAAAAAAATGATCGACGAAGAAGACACCGCCCACCCGCTCACCGACGACCTGATCGCCAAAAAGCTCGACGACGCCGGAATCCACGTCACCCGCCGCACCGTGGCAAAATACAGAGAAGATCTCCGCATTCCCAGCACCCACCAACGCCGGGTCAAGGCGTAGGCCGGTCCGCGTGAAGCGCCGCAACGCGCGCGACGCCCGGCAACTGGTGATTCTCACCGGGCTCAGCGGCTCGGGGAAGAGCACCGTTCTCAAAACCTTCGAGGATCTCGGCTTTTACTGCGTTGACAATCTTCCCGTCGCGCTCATTCCCACGTTCAGTGAATTGCACATGCAGGCCGGCGGAGCAATCCAGCTCGCCGCGTTGCTGGTGGATGCGCGCGAGGGCGGCCAGCTAGAAAAATTGCCTACTATTCTGCAGCAGTTACGCGCTGAGAATCCGGCGACACTCGTATTCATCGAGGCGAGTGAGGACGCCTTGCTGCGGCGGTTCAGTGAGACGCGGCGGCCGCATCCGCTCGGGCATGACCGTCCCGTGCTGGAAGGATTGCGCCGCGAGCGCGTGCTGATGGAGCCGATCCGCAAGCTCGCCGATGTGGTCATCGACACGACCAAATTCAACGTTCACGAATTGCGGCAATTCATCATTCGCCGCTTCCAAAAAACGGACCGCCGTCCGATGATGGTTTCGCTGGTGAGCTTCGGATACAGGTACGGGCTTCCGGCCGACGCCGATCTTGTTTTTGACGTGCGCTTCCTTCCGAATCCCCACTTTATTCCGAGGCTGCGAAAATATTCTGGGCGCGATCCGCGCGTCGCCCGGTACATCCGGTCGTTTCCACAAACCGGGGAATTCTTGCGCCGAGTCGAAGGCTTGCTGGTTTATTTGATCCCTCACTATATTCGGGAAGGGAAAAGCTATTTGACGATTGCCTTTGGCTGCACGGGCGGCCGGCACCGCTCGGTCATGCTGGCGGAAGCGGTGCGCAAGACGCTGCACAAGAAGGGATATGCGTCCAAAGTTGTGCATCGCGACTTGGCGAAGTAGGGAAGTGCTTTTAGGAGGCCGGGTCTTCAGTCCCGGCGAAAAACGTCGATTGTAAAAGGGCTTCAGCCCCTGAAGCTTCAGCGGCTGAAGCCGGCAAGCAAGAGGCAACGGAATGGCCGAGCTGAAGCTCGGCCCTCCTAGGGGCGAAGACGCTCGAAAGATGAGAGCGTGCAGTGGCGCGGCGGCTTGACAAAAGCGTGGGCGATTCGTAGCGTACCAAAGCCTGCGGCATTCGTCCGTCACACAGGGGATTAGCAAATTCTTTGACGAAGCTGGAAGAACTCGGCCGGTTATTGCATTACGTCAAGCCCTACAAGATACGGCTCGCGATGGGGGTCGTGTGTCTTTCGGCGGTGGGGCTGTCTGAGGGGTTGATCGCGCTCATGATCACCCCAATTTTTGGCACCGTACTTAATCCCAAAGCTCCGGATAACAAACTCTTTCTGATTCAAAATCCGTTCACACACCAGCCCATCTACCTGAACTCCTTCCTTCCCCACCAAATTCACAGTGTCGGGACGCTGTTCACGATCGCCATCCTGACTGTGTTTATCGGGAAAGGAGTCGCGGAATACCTGGGCAACGTGCTGGTGCAGCACGCGGGGATCGCGGGCGTCACCGATCTGAGAAATCAGGTTTATGCAAGGGTCATCCGGCAACCCATCGGTTTTTTCCAGGACCATCCGACCGGGCGCTTGTTATCCACGGTCATTAACGATGTCGAGCGCGTGCGGGCCGCCTATTCGGAATTTCTGGCGCTCGGTTTCCGTCACATCTTCACGCTATTTTGCCTGCTCGCCGTGCTGCTCGCTACCAGCTGGAAGATGACGGTCGGCTCCGCGGTGCTTCTGCCGCTGGTGGTCTGGCCGGTCAGGACGCTGGGCCAGCGGATTCGCCGCTCCACGGTGAAAATCCAGGCCAAAGTTGGTGAGCTGTCGCAAATTTTGGAAGAGACTGTCAGCGGCAACCGGGTAGTGAAGGCCTTCGGGATGGAGGATTTTGAAATCGGGAAATTTCGCGATGGGGCTCGGCGATTGCTCCGCGAAAACATGCGGTGGATTCGTTCGGCTGTGGTCACGTCGCCAATCATGGATTTGCTGGGCGCCGTGGTGATCGTGCTGTTACTGATGTACGCAAGAGGGCAAATCAAGATGGGGGCGTTGACCGCGCCGGTTTTTGTCACATTTGTGTACGCCCTGTTCAAGTCTTATGAGCCTGTGAAGGGTTTGGGCTCGGTCTACCAGCAATTCGAGCTGGCGTTTGGAGCAACGGCGACGGTGTTCGAATATATCGGCCGCCCGGGAGAGCCGGAAGCGGAACCTGGAATGAGCGCGCTCCCTCCGTTTTCGCGAAGTGTGGAATTCGATCGAGTGAACTTTGGATACGATCCTGAGGTCCCCATTCTGCGCGATATTTCCTTCGTGGCGCGCGCCGGCGAGGTCATTGCGATTGTTGGGTCCAGTGGCGCCGGCAAAACCACGCTGGTGAATCTTTTGCCGCGATTTTACCCCGTGACTTCAGGCTGCTTGCGCATCGATGGCGTGGACGTGAGCGAGGTGACGCTGCGGTCCTTGCGGGAACAGATGGCCATCGTGACGCAGGAGACAATTCTGTTCAATGACACGGTCTGGAACAATATCTGTTATGGGCAGCCCGGACTTCCAAAAGATCGCGTGGAAGCCGCTGCAAAAGCGGCGCTGGCGCACGACTTCATCCTGGAATTGCCGCAGGGCTATCAGACGATGCTGGGCGACCGCGGGCAGCGCCTCAGCGGCGGTCAGCGGCAACGCATCGCCATCGCCCGGGCGATCCTGAAGGATTCGCCCATCCTGATTCTGGATGAGGCCACCTCTGAGCTGGATTCCGAGTCGGAAATGCTGGTACAGCGCGCGCTTTCGAACCTGATGTTGGACCGAACCTCGTTCGTCATCGCGCACCGGCTCTCGACGATCCGGCGCGCGGACAAGATCATCGTCATCGAGGACGGCACGATCGCGGAAACGGGCACGCACCAGGAACTTCTTGCGCGGGGCGGAACCTACGCGCGCCTCTACGAAATGCAATTTGCGGACGTGGATGACGCGGCGACGCCCGCGCCAAAGGCGGATCGATGAAGGCCACTGCGGCACCCACCGGAATCAATTCGATGACCGGATTCGCGCAGGCCCGCGCTGAGCGCGAGGGAAGCTCTGTGCGAATCAACCTACGAAGCGTCAACCACCGGTTCCTGGACCTTCATCTTCGGATGCCGGATGGGTTTGAAGTGTTCGAATCGCGCATCCGGCAAGCCATTCGAAACCGGCTGAAGCGCGGCCATGTGGACGTGAACGTCTACTACGAGCCGGGCGCGGCCGGCTCAGTGGAAGTCAATCACGACCTGGTCGAGTCCTACATGAAGGCCGTGGAACGGTTGCGCCAAGAGTTCGGCGTAAAAACCGAGCCGGACCTGGTCGGGCTTTTCCGGCTTCCGGGCGTGGTCGCTGCGCCGGGAACGGCGAGCGAGCTGCAGAGTGAGGAAGAACAAGAGAAGCTGGGCGAGCAAGTGGAGGTCTGCCTGGAGCAAGCGCTAAATAAGCTGGAGGGCATGCGCCGGTCCGAAGGGCAGGCGCTGACCGTGGAGATGCAAGGAATCCTGGGGCAGATCGCGTCGAGGACGGCGGAAATCGAGACACTCGCGGAGCGCGTGCGTCCCGCCATCGCGCGCCGCCTCGCGGAACGGCTGGAAGAGCTTCTGAAGGGCGTGCAGATCGATCCTATTCGGCTGGCGCAAGAGGCTGCGTTGCTTGCCGAGCGCAGCGACGTCAGCGAGGAACTGGCCCGGCTGCGCAGCCACGTTGAACAGTTCCGGAAATTGCTCGCCGGCGCGGGCGAGGCGGGAAAGAAATTCGATTTTCTTTTGCAGGAAATGCAGCGGGAGGCGAACACGCTGCTGTCCAAGACGCCGGGCGTGGAGTCCGAGGGCCTGGCGATCACGGGCCTGGCGCTGGAAGTGAAATCCGATATCGAGAAGCTGCGGGAACAAGCGCAGAACGTCGAATGACGCTGGCACAGGCACAGCAGCCTCTGGTTTTTATCGTTTCCGGCCCATCGGGCTCGGGGAAATCCACGCTGGTGCAAAAAATGCTGGAAGTGCCCGGCACGATGTTTTCCGTGTCGTGCACAACCCGGCCCCCTCGTGCCACGGAAAGCGCCGGAAAATGGTATGATTTTATTTCCGAAGAGGAATTCGATCGCAGGGTTCGCGCCGGGGAGTTCCTGGAACACGCTCGCGTTTTCGGAAGGCATCGGTACGGCACGCCGCGCCGGTGGCTGGATGAGGCGCAGCGCAAGGGGCTGGACCTGGTGCTCGAAATTGACGTGCAGGGCGCCGAACAGGTAAAACAAAAGCTGCCCCACGCGGTCGCTATCTTCATTCTTCCGCCAGCGAAACAAGAACTGGAACGTC
>Ga0209517_10001752_pt1 | contig 31873 bp, 27 predicted proteins | sample PeaSoiMetSII2010_FD_187695 | JGI IMG/M metagenome (GOLD analysis project Ga0209517, IMG submission 187695) | Peat soil microbial communities from Weissenstadt, Germany - SII-2010 (SPAdes) (version 2) | ecosystem: Environmental > Terrestrial > Soil > Wetlands > Peat | place: Germany... | reverse complement strand
CTTTATGCCCTCCCGGAGGATCTGACGTGAACGCAAATTGGTATAACTCGTTAGCCGCAGACGTTGCAGACTTTGACATCGATCTTTCCAGATCGGATGATCCGCAAGACAATTTCTCTTTGAAGTGGATCAACCGGGTCTCAGGCGCTTCCGGCAGGAAGACATGGTCAAGTTTGGCATTGGTGCTTTTTTTTCATTCAGCTCTTGCCTGCCTGCTTTGGTGCTCACCTAGACCTCAAGTCCCGAGCCATAAATGGATGGAAGTACGGCTCGTTTCTCTGGATGGTGACGCAAACAGAGCCGGATCGGGCCTTAAAGGACCCTCGGAGCCTGCGGCGAAAGAGCGTGCCGGTGGTTCCGAAACCGGCGCAAGAGTGCAAGCGATCCATGAAGCGCCAAGCGCGCATCCACCCACCAAACAGAAAAAGCAGAAGGACTTGCCGGCGCCACGGAAGAATAATATCGAGACCGATGCCCATCCGAAGGAGAATATGAACCTCGATCCCGCACAATCCGAGTCCCCCGCAAACCAGGATCTCCCGGGCAAGATTGCCGGGACCGGCGAAGGCGCTGCGGCATCTTCGGGCGCTGGACCGCCCGGAGGAGCCTGGATCGGCTCAGGAAGCCAAAGCTCCCTGGAGAGAACTTTTGGATCTCCGGATGGTCCCAGTTTCCTGCGCAAAGTCGTGCCCTGTTACCCTGCGCTGGCAAAAAGGCTGGCAAAAGAGGGAATAGTTCTTTTGCGTGTCACCATCGACAAGCAAGGCCGCCCACTTGGAATCGAGGTGCTGAAGAAGGCCGGGTTCGGGTTCGATGAGGAAGCGGTTAAAGCCATTAAGGATTCGAGTTTCGTTCCCGCCCAAAAAGATGGTGAACCCCTCGCCTGCAAAGTCCTTCTTCCGATTCGATTCGTCCTTAAACAATCGTAGCGACATAAAAGTTAATAAAGACAATGCTATCTCACCGATTGACAACCCGGCCGCAATCCGACGATTTGATCGAGGGGCCACGGTCGATCTTGAGAGAGCACGGAGAAAAACTGAGAAAAGCGGCTAAAGTTTCGGCCTCGCGCATGTGGCGGGACTGCCCGACGTAGCGCACGTGTTAACCTGCGACCCTGCCGCCTCTGTGGTGAACGCTTATGGGATGAGGGGTGAGGGGAAAGCAATTAGCAATCAGTGGACGGTTGTCATCAAAATCAGTCCATTGAGCACCGGTTGTCATTTTAGCCGCCCCGTGAAGCAGTTTGACTTTTACGCTTCGCGGGGCGGGTCCGGGTTGAGTCCAATCAATGGAGTTCCATCTTTATTGTTTCATCCAACCGTTGCTTATCCAGTCCGCAGACGATCCGATTACCAATCTCGATCACAGGCGCCCCACACGCGCCTCGGGTCGCTTCAAGCATTTGTTTATGGGCCTTCACATCAGAGTGAATGTCATGTACTTTGAAATCGAGGCCTTTTCCCGCAAGATATCTTTTGATCCGATTGGTGTCCGGAGACTTGGGAAGTACGTATACATTGACTTCTTTTTCCATTTTATCTCCTTTCAAATCCACCCTATGAATCCTTAATTAAAGTTTTGTCCTTTCGGAGCGGTGTCAAGGCTGAAAAATCCGTAATACCAATTTGCGTTCAATAGCGGGCGGAGATAAACGCCGCCCCTTCTACGGGACAGTTACGCGGTGCTTTTGTAGGAAAGGGCTTTATGCCCTCCCGAAGCACGCAATTTGAACGCAATTCCTTGATTGTGAGAAAAAGCCACCGTAACTATCATAATAAGTAAACCATAAAATTATCAAAGACTTGGCGTTGTTTAAATCGCGACAATTTTGGGGTTCGATGCCGGGATATGGGTTCAAGCCGCAAAATTGCCGGAGGGAGGTAACAATAATGGAAACAATTTTGGTAACAGGCGCTACCGGGAAGTTGGGAAGCGCAGTGGTGGAAGCCCTGGTGGACAGGGGGATCTTTGTAAAGGCCGCTACAAGGCAGACCACAAAAATCAAGTGGACGCAGCGGGTCCAGCCCTTGGTCTTCGATTATAAGGATACGGGCCTTTATAAGGCCGCACTCGATAAAGTGTCGGGCGTTTTTCTCATCGCGCCACCCCTGGATTCCGAGGCCCCGTCAAAAATGATCCCTTTCATCGACAAGGCCGGGGAGTCAGGGGTTAAATACATATTGTTCATTTCGGCCCTGAAGATGGAGTTAAGTGAGCAAAATCCACTCCGTATGATCGAGTTGCACCTGTTGAAGTCGGGAATTGACTGCACAATTCTTCGCCCCAATTTCTTCATGGAGAATTTTTCAACCGGGTGGCTTGCGCCCTCGATTGCTTCGGGGGCCATCCGGCTGAGTGCAGGTGAGGCTAAGACCAGCTTCATCTCGGTGGAAGACATTGCCCGGGCGGCCGCCGTCTGCCTTGAGGAAAAGCGCTCAGGGCAGCAGTACGACCTGACGGGCCGCGAGGCATTAAGCTATGGGGAGGTTGTACGAATCCTATCCGATGTGTGCGGAAGGAAAGTGACATACCATACCATATCCGAAACTGAAACGATGCGGCTGGCCCGAGAGCAGGGAATGCCTGAAAGCGCGATCCAGTATATGGCTAACCTGTTCGCTATGGTACGCAAGGGGTTGATGGCCGAGATAACCGGCACGGTACGCGAGTTGACAGGCAAGGCCCCGATGTCTTTTGAAGAATTCGCGCAGAAAAACGCCGATATCTGGAAAGTGCGTAAAGCAGCTTAGGGGCAGTTTTCAGTTGTTAGTTTTCAGTTTTGAGTTAACTAAAAACTCAAAACGCGAAACTCAAAACTCTTTCATGAGTAACTGTTTTATCGTTTTTCACAAGAATGCCCACTGACGACTGGCAACGGCGGACGCTTTTCTTGTGTTATTTCCTGGACGATGATGAATATGGTTTGTTGCCGGAAGACCTGGACGAACTGGAAGACGATGTAATGTGATTCACACTCTTCATAGAAGCTGCTGCCGGGGGTTTGTACACAGATTTGGGCTGACCTGCCTGGCTGGGCTTTGTACCGGTACCACCCTGCACGGCAGTTGTCCCCTTTCCCCTGCCGCCTAAAGTCCCGCCGGGGTTCTGCTTCACGTAACGCGTGTCCTTGCCGGCCTTGCTCCTGTTTATATTAGCACAGTATGTTTTGGCAAATGCTGCCGCATGAACCCCTAAAACCCAAAGCATAACCCCCAGGAAAATTGTAATTAATTTGAACCCTTTCATCTTTGTTGCCCTCCTTCGCTTCAAAATTTCCAAGCTATTCCGACGCGCAACTAAATCTTATCGTCCAGGGGGTGTTTGATTGAAGATTTGAAAAATCGTGCGTCCCCGCATCGTCAAATACTTTAGGTACTGCAATTACATTCAAGTGATGCCGAGTCGCCTCTTTGATGGCCTTGACTTCCCCTCCGTTCGAGATTTCAAAAGTGCATTTCGGGTTATCGGATTTCATCGGTCCAAGGAACCACACTGTGAATTCCACCGCGGGCCAACCACCGCGACCACCTTCGGGATTAGCATGCGCGTTAACTAAGGCGCAAGTCGTTTCCCGTGTACAACTGCCTTCCCAGTCCTTTCCCACCGCGCCGTAGAGCTTATAGTCGTACACAAATTCGCCCGTCAGTTGTTGAAATGGTCCTTTAGGCACATAGCATCCCCCGCCTCGGGCCGGTGAGTCAGGTGGCCGCGCAATGAGCATCAATGCGGTTATGAGACAACACGTGCTTATCAGTACACAGATTTTTCGCACCATGGCGCTTCCATCCTGTAGCTACATCCTCGACGCTATTCCCAACGGCCTTAGCCGCCCACCCTCGCAGGCACGTCGGACCGGTTCCACCAGCCGCCGCCCAGCGCCTGAAAAAGCGCTGCAGTATCGGCGTAGCGGTTGGACAGGGCCTGGGCCAGGTTGAGCGACGCCTGCTGATAAGTCTGCTCGGCATTGAGCAGCGCCAGGTAGCTGATATCTCCCAACTCCAACTGCCGGCGCGCAATGTCAAGACTTTGAGCGGCGGCTTTTTCGGCGGCCAGGGCCGCTTTAACGGCATCTGCGTCGCTTTGGATGGCGTAAAGCGCATCTGCCACATTCTGGAAGGCGGTAAGTACCGTGCTGCGATACTGCGCCTCCGCCTGCTTATAAGCTTCTTCGGCGGCACGCTGCCGGTGAAGAAGCGTTCCGCCCTGGAATATCGGCTGGGTCACGTTTGCCGCCAAGGTCCAGAAACCGGTCCCCGGAGTGAACAGTTGAGCGATCTGAGTGGCGCTGGAGCCAATATCGGCGCTCAGAGGAATGTTGGGCAGCCGGTTGGCTACGGCCACGCCGATCTGGGCGCCGGCAGAGTGCATAAGCTCTTCGGCTGAACGAACGTCGGGCCGCTGCTCAACGAGCTTCGAAGGAAGGCTCACGGGCAGTTCCTGCGGCAGTTCAAGCGATGAGATTTCGAACTGCTCGGTGAGCGCGTCGGTGGGGAATCGGCCGGCGAGACGGCTCAAGAGGTCCCGCTGCTGCGCCAGCTGTTTTTCAAGCGGGGGCAGCGTGGCTTGAGCTTGCGACAGGGCCGCTTCCTGCGCAACAACATCGGCTTTTGCCACCTGGCCCAGTGAATACTGGCGTTTCAGAAGTTCGAGCGAGTGGATCTCGATATCAATGATTTTCTTTGTGGCCGCGATCTGCCCGCGCAAGCCGGCCTCCTGAATCGCGGCGGCAACAACATTGGAGCTAAGAGTGAGATAAGTGGCCTCGAGCTGAAAGCGTTGTGAACCGGCCTGCGCTTCGAGCGATTCGATCTGCCGCCTCGTGCCGCCGAACACATCCGGGGTATACGCTACCGTAACCTGTGCAGTGTGGAGGCTATAGGTGTACGCGCCGGAAGCTGTAGGAGCGCCCAGTTGTCCGGGGACCTTCTGCTGCGATGCATTGTAGCTGGCCGCAACGCTTGGCCATAACGCCCCCTCCTGCGCGTAGACGTTTTCCCGGGCCACACGCAGTGCGGCCTGCGCACTTTCCAGGTCGGGGTTTTTTTTGATCGCCTGTTCAACCAGGCCGCTCAAAGGTTTGGAGTGGAACAGCGTCCACCACTGAGCGGGGATGTCCATCTCCTGCACCAGCCGTTGCGCCTCACCGCCATGAACATCGCCGGATGCGGTCTGCGCCGGCAAAGGCCCTGGAGTGTAGCCGGCAACCTCTGGCGAGGCCGGTTTTTGGAAATCCGGCCCAACAGCACAAGAGGACAAGGCAAAAGTAAAAAGTAGAAAGTAAAAAGGAAGAATATGGCTTCTTTTACTTTTGCCTTTTGCGCCGCCGTGGAAGGCGGCGCTACCTACGGAATGGATTTCTTCGCACATTAGATTTTCTACCCTTTTACTTTTGCCTTTTTACTTTTTACTTTTGCCTTCCTTCCACCCAGCGCTCCATGGAGAAGAAGCAGGTTGGCAGGATGAACAGGGTGAGCAGGGTGGCGATCATCAGGCCGCCCACCACCACAGTGGCCAGGTTGCGCTGAACATCGGTGCCCACCCCTGTTGCCAGGGCAGCGGGCAGCATGCCCACCGTGGCCACGGTAGCCGTCATCAGCACGGGCCGGAAACGCTCGACTGCACCGGAGAGCACGGCTTCCCGGAGGGCCGCCCCCTCCTCGCGCACTCGCCTGATGTTTGCGATCATGATGATGCCGTTTTGTACAGCCACACCAAACAGGGCGATGAAGCCGACAGCGCTGGCGACGTTGAGCGTCTCACCGGTAAGGTGGAGCGCGATCAGCCCGCCCAGGGTGGCGAGCGGCACCGCGCCCAGGACCAGCAGCGCCTGGCGCAGCTTGCCGAACTCGGCAAACAGAAACACCAGCATCAGCGCCAGCACGAGCCCCATTATCAGAGTCAACCGCGCCTCGGCGCGTTGCGCGCTTTCGAATTGGCCTCCATATTCTATATGATATTTGCCGTGGTCGTATTGCACCGACTGATTGATCTTGCTTCGGGCTTCGGCGAGGTAATTGGAGAGGGCGTGATCCCGGTTATCGACCCGCACCAGCAGGGCGCGGCGGGTCATTTCATGCGAGATGGTGCTTTCGCCGGTCCGAAGCTTGATACCGGCGACCTGGGAGAGCGGAATCTGTGCCCCGCTCGCCGTGGTGAGCACCAGGTTGCCCAGCGCTTCCGGGCTGTTGCGGCAATCTTTCGGAAACCGTGCGGTAATTCCGTACGTACGGTCCTGTACATAGACCGTGCTGACCGGTGCTCCGCCAACCCCTGTCTGGATAAGCGTGGTAATGTCGGACACGTTGATGCCGTAGCGGGCTGCGGCTGCGCGGTCTATGTCGATGACGATCTGGGGAATCGGCGGTTCCTGAAAAATGGAGGCTTCCGCTGTCCCCTGGATGCCGTCGAGCACCTTGATGATTTCCCCGCCCATGCGGCGCAGCTCATTGAAGTCGTCCCCATAAATGCGTATGACAAGAGGGCTGTGCGCGCCGCCTATGATATCGTATACCATATCTATAATCGGCTGGCTGATGCCGATCGAAAAGCCGGGCAATTGTTTCAGGCGGGCGTTGAGCCGACGCAGAAAATCTACTCTGGTTTCGCCTTTGGGCCAGGTATCGTAAGGTTTTAGCCCAACAGGGGCTTCGATGTGGGAAGGTGTCCATGGATCGGTACCGTCGTCATTGCGGCCAAGCTGGGTGACCACATAAGATACTTCGGGAAATTCACGGAGAGTGCGCCGCAACTCGTCCGCCATTTCGCTTGCCTTGTCAAGGGACAATCCGGTCGGCATTTGCACCTGGAGCCATAGGGTGCCTTCATCGAGTTCGGGCAAAAATTCCCGTCCGGTGGTCATGCCCAACAGCACAACAGCCACCATCGCCCCCCCTCCGATAATGAAGGCAATTTTCGGCATGCTCAGCATACGATCCAGCGATCTTCGGAACCCAGTCTGCAGCAGTTCGAGCGGCCGGTTGCGAAAAACCCGCCGCGGCTTGCGCAGGGCCATGAAGGTGAGACCGGGAATCAGCGTAAAAGTACACAGCAGTGCCCCCAAAAGCGCGAGACTGACTGTGTAAGCCATTGGAAGGAAGAGCTTGGCCTCCACGTGCGTAAAAGCAAACAGCGGGATATAGGCGGTGATGATGATGAGCGTTGCAAAGAAGATCGGACGCGCTACCTGGGTGGTCGCCGAAAACAGGTCATCCTCGCTCAGGATTCCGGCCGGGTTAGCCTCACGCTTGCGCAGACAGGCATCCGTCACTACGATTGCCCCATCGACTATAATACCGAAGTCGATCGCGCCGAGCGAAAAGAGGTTAGCCGACATTTTCGTCAGGTGCATCACAATGAAGAGTACGACAAGGGCAAATGGTATGGTCACCCCGGCGGTCAAGGCAATCCGCGGGTTGCCCAGAAATATCATCAGCACGACAAATACAAGCAGGATTCCCGCGAGCACGGTGTGAGAAACCTTGTCGATGGTCATCTGAACGAGATTGTCCCGATCTATATAGGGAACTATGCGCACCCCCATGGGTTCGAGCTGTTTGGTCAGTTCCGCTACTTGGGCGTGAATGCCCTTCAGAACTTCTGAAGGATTTTGGTACTTGAGCAGAAGCACGATGCCTTCGATCGTGTCCGGGTTGGCGTTCTTGCCTAGAATACCCTCACGTTCCTGGTGACTGTAAACAAGCTTTCCGAGATCGCGCACCAGTATCGGCACCCCGCTGCGCTGCGTTACCACGATGGCGCCAATGTCGCCCAGCGTGCGCACCATGCCGATGCCCCGGATAACATAGCCCTGTTCGCCGCGCGAGATGCGGCTGCCCCCGGCGTTCGAGCTGTTGTTGTTGATCGCCGCAACCACGTCGTTCAGGCCGACGCCGAAACGCTGGAGTTCCACGGGATCGAGATCCACCTGATACTGCATCGTGAAACCGCCGAAGTTGGCGACATCGACTACTCCGGCCACCTGTTTGAGCGCCGGGATGACCGTCCATTTCTGGATTTCCGAAAGTTCCATCAGGTTCTTGCTGTCGGATTCCAGCGTATAGCGATAGATTTCGCCTGCCGGGCCGGTCACCGGGTCCAGACCGGGTTGAATGCCCGGGGGCAGAGTGACCGAATTTACCCGCTCGGTGACGCGCTGGCGCGACCAGTAGTCCTCCGCTCCCTCAGAAAATATAAGGGTGATGAGCGACAGGCCGAAAGTACTGCTCGAACGCATGTTGGCCAGTCCGGGTGTCCCGGCCAGCGCCCGCTCAAGCGGAATCGTTATCTCCTGTTCGACCTCTTCCGAGGCCAGCCCCGGCGCCTGAGTACTCACCTGAGCCGTAACGTCGCCGATGTCCGGATATGCCTCTACCGTCAGCTCTTTCCACGCGTAATAGCCGAAAGCGACAAGCAGAATCGCCACGACTACGACCACCCCTCGTTTCCGGAGACAGGTACCGATGATTCGATCAATCATTTAGCAGTACCCCTCCCTTAACGACGATGCGGTCCCCCGGGCTCAGCCCATTATCGATTCGAGTGCCGTCACCCTCCCCGTAGCCGCACACAACAGCCCGTCTGACGAAAGTCCAGGGCTCTGTTTCGACTAACACGGTGATTTTGTCATTGTTCATGAGCAGGGCGGAATCAGGCACGAACACGGTCGAACTTTGCGGCAGATAACATTTGACGTTTGCGAACATATTCGGTTTGAACTTGCCCTCGGGATTGGCAAAACATATGCGCACCTTGGTGCGGCGCGTGTCCGGCTCGACTACGGCGCTCACAAACGAAACCTCGCCGTGATGGACCTGTTCAGGGTAGGCCGCAAAGGACACATCGACAGACTGGCCCCTCGAAATATAGGCTATATCGCTCTCCGGCACCATCGCGGTGACCCATACCGAGTCGAGGTTGGAAATAGTCATGATTGAAGCAGTAGGATCGTTTGCAAACGCGCCCGAGGCGGTAGTAAGGGCGGTGACGATCCCTGCGTTGGGTGAAATAAGGGTCAGGAGCCGAGACTTGTCCTTGGTCTCGCCCAACGCGCCGATTTCCTTGAGCCGCGCTTCGGCACGATTGTACTCGGCTTCCGCCTGGGCGTAATCATCCTCCGCCTGCTGTACGTCCTTCAGAGGGCCGCCTCCGGATTCGTGCACCCCGCGTGCCCGTTCGAGACTCGACTTGATGCGCTTAAGCGCTGAACGCGCTTTGTCGTCATCGGCGTAAGCCTGGGCGAGATCACCCGAGTCTAGAACGACGAGAGGCTGGCCTTTCTTAACCACGTCACCCAGTTGGATGTCCAGTTTTACAACTTTTCCCGCCACAGGCGGCAGCACATTGACCGTGCGGGACGGATCGGCTTCCACTACACCCGGTAATTGCAGCACGTGGGGACTGTTTTTCACTGTGACCGGCTCGACCTTGAGCCGTGAGCGCAATGCCGACCCTTCGGGTATGACAATGTTTTCACCCTGCCGAATAAAGGCGGGCGGTGGGTCGGGTATATCCCCGGCAGCGCTCTGTGACGGGAAAGGCGAAAAGCGGCCCAACCACAACCCAAGCGCAAAGATAGTTACCAAGCCTCCCAGCAGGGCAAAGCGCATTCGCTTTGAATAATTTTTCGATCCGGACATGGGACTGCTCCTAAAGAAGGCAAGGCGGTGGGACCGCCGGCCAGGTTTGCGTTGCCTTCGGCAGCGGCAAAGCAAAAGTAAAAAGTAAAAAGGCGCCTAAGTTTTAGATCGGCATATTATGTTAGGCACGCCTAACGTGTCAATATCTTTTTATTCCCGGCATATCGAGTCAAGCCTCAGCTCAGGCCCTCGATTTCCTTGCCAGGACGGAAATAGTCCGACTAAATCAGAATCCAGTTCTTAAAAGATTCTGGGTCCCGACTCCCGGACTAAACACTTCCGGGACAAGCTTCGTCCCGGATCGCAGTCCGGGGCAGGCTTGATGAACCTATTTGAATGTGGGCAATGATTTACGCAATTAAGGACTAGCTAAAGGCAGGCTGAGGCGGGCCGCGAACCCACTGATCCCCGTAGATGCTGATCGAGTGAGATTCCGGTTTATAGTACCGATGAAAATCCGATTTCTTTACGATGTAGAGGAGCAGAAAAAGCAGGATAACCTGCGCTGTCTGGAAGGCCTTTACGATCTCGCACGCCGGGCATGGCTGCTGGTCCTCGGTGTTGCGCGCATCGTTTTCAGCTCTATAGGAAGAAGGTTCGCAGGAAGTCGGCCGAAAATCGGACGCGTTGTGTGCCAAATGCACAAAAGCCGTGAGGGCGAAGATGAACAGGGCCAACGAGACGCTAAGGCAGCGTGAAACGGCAGTATTTCTGTTTGAGGGCGGCAGTACGTTCAATTCCAATTTCTCCGCTTCTCCGCTAAAGCAGTAATTTTGCGATCTTAACTTTTCAGGAACCGATGTCAAGATGAAACACGTTATGTGGATTTCTTAGCTCGCCGTCTTACAGCGAGCAAGTAGAGTCCAGCTTCACGCTGGAAACTCACTAGTGTTGCCAGGGAAAACGAATGCCGATAAGCGGTGATGCGATCAGGGCCGCCAAAGTGGCAAGGACACAAATGGCCGCCAGAAGTTTATGGTGATAGGTCTCCGGATTTTTCTCATCATAGCCCAGAAGAAATCCCGCCAGGACCCCGCCGACCAGCCCACCGCCATGAGCCCAATTGTTGATCCCGGGGATCAGCAAGCCAAATACGAAAATACTGATGACCCAGACGCTCACCTGCTTATAGACCATTTGCCCATATTGTCCGCCCCTGCTTTTCCCGAAGTAGAGGGCCGCGCCGATAAGACCGCATATGGATGCGGATGCTCCAATGGTATACGGTATTCCCCAAAGGTAAGAGACCAGAAAACCTAAGGCCCCGCTCAACGTGTAAATCGAAAACATCCTGTAAGCGCCATATTCCTGGACAATAAGCGGGCCAATTTGCCTCAAGGCCATCATGTTGAAAAGTATGTGCAGAATGCTTGCGTGCAGCCAGCCGGCGCTCAGCAGGGTCCACCAGCGGTGGTAATAGACGATAGCGTAGCTTCCGGTTTCCCCGAGAATAAATAGGCTTGCCTGGCCGGGGGACAGAAAGTACAACGGGTTCATGGAAAAACCGATGGAACCGGGGTTCAAAAGTATCGACAAGAGAATCGACAAAATGAACAGGACTACGTTTACGGCTATGATATTGGTGATAATTCTTTCGGGGCCCAGTAAACCGGAAGCAATCGAAAGATTTTTCCAGCGCGAGCCCGGATTTCGAAGACCACAGTGTGGACAACGCTCCTCATCGAGGCTTATGAGCAATCTGCAGTTGGGACAAAGTATAGCTTTTGTGTTGGATCTATTCATACACCTCACAGGTAAGGGGAAAACTCGAGGCCCTTGCGCCTTTTAATCGCTTCGAGGAGTCCTGCCGTTCCGGTCATCATATTGTCTCCAAGAGGCGCTCCGAACATGACCGGGAGCTTTGAATTTTCGACGAGCCGCCGCTTTGGCCCCGTGGCCACAATGGCTTCGACGGCATCAAACCCGATAGCCTTCCTGATGTATGCCCCATGACCTCCTTCGGCGAGCACCTGGCGGTGGAGCAGCTTGCCTTCGGCGAGATCGACCAGGAGCGATTCCAGTTTTTCCAGGCTTAGGTCTCGCGTATGATATTCGACGAGGCCCGCAATTTCATTATCTTCAATAGCGGCGCATACTGTATGCGAAGTGGCGATGTCGAGCACGATAAATCTTTTCCTGCCCCTCAACTGAAAGTCCAGGGACGCGCCAAGTATGGCCGCCATGCCGCTGTCCATTACATAAACTTCCTGGCAGGGGAGGTCCGAAGCTGTTAGAGCTATGGACTTGAGCCGATTCAGGAAGGAAGGGACGCTTTTTTTATCATAGAGTAAAGATTCCGGTAAGGGCGTTTGCTCCATGGCCGCCATAATTATTTCATGCCGGAAATCCAGATGCGATTTTCCGGCCGGGGGCACGCCATGGTCTTGAGCACACACCCCGACGACATCGAATTCAAAGGGAACTCCAAAACTGTCGACTATCATCTCCAGGTGTTCGCGCGGGAAATCACTAAGTCTTAAAGCAGTATAGTCTTCTGAACCGGCAAATGTTTCGGCTTGATCATCTTCGATGATTTCGACACCCGCATTTCGTATACGGCCGGTGTCGTGGCTAAGGGTCAGAGCAGCCGAGGCGCAAACAAGCACCCGTGCTTTTTGAGCATGTCTTGTAAGGACGTCCAGGAGTGCTCCGCCCCCCATTTCAACACCGGTTACGAGGAGGTTTCCGGCGATACTTTGCGCCCGCTCGGGCAGGTAAAGCACCGGAGACCTCACCACGGCCCTGTAGTTCAGAGCTGAGAGGTCATCATAAAAAAGCACATCCAGTGTTCCGGCGCCCACATCCAGAAGCAGGAATCTGCTCACGCCCTTCACCCTTCTTTAAGCAAGTCCGCCTTGTCTGTTTTCTCCCAGGGCAGGTCCAGGTCTAGCCGTCCCACGTGGCCCAAGACCGCAAGCTTCTGGTAGAACGCTCCGTGGTTTTTTGACGGAAGCCTTCTCAGTTCGAAATCTCTGACTATGGCCGCAAGCCGGAAATCGAAATTATTTTCTACAAGCAGGGTCAGTTTCTCGTCGGAGATTTTACCTGTGCCGAAAGTCTCTACCTGGACCGATTCCGGGCGCGATCGCGCAATCGAATAGCTCAACTGCACTTCGCATTCATCGGCCAACTCCGCGGCCACCAGGTTCTTGGCTGCGTATCTGGCGGCGTACGCTCCCACCCTGTCGATACGAAGCGGGTCTTTTCCGCTGAGAGCGGCCCCGCTGTGCCTCGAGTAGTCGCCATAGGTATCTATCGAGGTCTTTCTCCCGGTGAGGCCTGAGTGAACGGATGGCCCCCCGAGGTGGAAAATCCCCTCAGGGTTTATGAATATTTCGGTGCATTCGTCGGGCCGAAGCGGCTCATCTTTGAATACATGCTCGATTATGACCTCTCGAATGTCCGCCCTCAGCTTGTCGAGCCCGGGGCTTGCAGCGTTTTTCTGACTGGCGGTGATGGTGATGCTGTGAATCCGGTAAGGCTTCCGGTCTCTGTATTGGATGCCCACATCTGTTTTGGCTTCCGGACAAAGGTATTTGAGAATTTTCTCCTTTCCCGCATAAGCTATCCGCCTCGAAAGTTTATGGGCGAGGAAAATGGGCAGCGGCATCAGCGCGGCATTCTGGCGGCATGCGAACCCGAATGTAGTAACCTGGTTTCCCGCCGGTATAGCTTCTATTTTTCTGGAGGTCAGCTTTCTTTCATCAAACCTGTAAACCGGGTCCAGGGGAAGCTCCTTTATACTGGTCAGCACGCTGGAAGTCTTCTCGTTGAAATCCGAGCCGGTGTATCCAACCTCCAAGATTACTTTCCGGGCAATTTCGGCGAGATCGAAAGCTGCCTGAGAGGCGAATCTGGCGGCGATAAAGACAATGGAGGCGGCGAGGGAGCACTCGGCGATTATTCTGGAGTAAGGGTCCTGTTCGAGGAAGTGGTCAACTATTGCATCGCTGATGATATCGCAGAGCTTGTCGGGGTTGCCCTTCGTCACCGATTCCGATGTGAGCATGAAATTATTTTTCATATCTTCCTCATTCTGGAGGTTTGCTCTTGCCTTTGGTAGCCTCGTTTACCAGGAGAGGCAGGATTGAGCCGATCCCGATTGCAGCGGCGTCGAACAAGTTTACAGGCGCAATCCCGAGAAGACTCCGAAGCCCCGGGACGATAAAAGTAAGCAGTTGCAGGACTAGCGAGCCTCCGAGCGCCATGTTCAGATACTTGTTGGGAGGCAGTTTCTCCTTGTCATAGATGCTCAACTTCTCCGATCGGCAACTGAGGGAGTGAAGTAACTGGGCGAGGGTGAGACTCTGGAAAGCCAGGGTAGAGGATTTCATCCCGAACCCGTACCGAGCCAGGCCGACCCCGTAGACCCCAAGGGTTGCAAGGCTGATCACGCTAGATTCGACCCCCATTCGCTTAAAATCCTGCCTGCCTATGATCGGTTCTTTGGGATCGCGAGGCGGCCGCTCCAGAATGTGGGGATCGGGAGGCTCCAGGGCCAGTGCAAGACAGGGGAAAACATCGGACATGAGGTTTATCCAGAGAAGCTGCATGGCGCTAAGCGGATAACCCATACCGGCCGCGCCCGCCACAAACATCACCATGATTTCGCTTAGGTTGGTCGACAGGATAAAATGCAGTGATTTCTTAATATTATTGTGTATCGACCTGCCGTGGCCGACCGCCAGGATCATCGTTTCCAGATTATCGTCCTCGAGCACCACGTCGGCGACTTCCCGCGCTACGTCGGTGCCGCCATGACCCATGGCAATCCCTATGTCCGCGGCCTTGAGCGCAGGTCCGTCGTTTATGCCGTCCCCGGTCATGGCAACTATTTTTCCGGCATCCTGGAGGGCCTGGACTATCTGGAGCTTATGGGCGGGGCTAACCCTGGCAAATACGTGCACCCGTTGCGCAAGCGCCCTGAGCGCCCCCGGGTCTATGTTGGTAAGGCTTGTAGAATCGAGGATTTCAATTGGCTTGTCACCGCTGAGACCCAGCTCTTTTGCGATTGCGTAGGCGGTCGGGCTCTGATCGCCTGTGAGCATTATAGTGTCTATGCCTGCCTCGTGAAAGCGTGCAACCAGCTCATTCATCCCGGGACGCAGCGGGTCCGCCATACCAATAAGCCCGAGCCAGGTCAGGCCGCTGAGGCTTTCCATGTCCTGTTCGCTTTCGCCGGTTTGGAATGCAAAACCGAGTACGCGCAACGCATCGCCCGCCATGCGCTCGTTTTCGATCTCTATTTTCGAAATGTCCTCCCTGCTTATCGGGAGCGTTTGCTCCCCGACAAGTTGCTTGTCGCACATAGCGAGCACTTCAACCGGGTTTCCCTTAAGGGCCAGAAACCTCAATGCTCCGGGAGCGGCGTTCGGGTCGCCGTTTGCCTCGTGGATGGTGTACATGAAGTGACGGTCTTCCGTACGGAAGGTGGTTTTGATCCTGGGATGGCGCTCGTTTTCCTCGGATACACTCAAACCGGCGCGAATGGCGAATTCGACCAGCGCCTTTTCGGTGGATGAACCCTGTTCCGCATCTTCTGCGCTTACTTCCGCACACAGAATGCAGATTCCGGCCAGTTGCAGAAGGTCCGGGCTGCTGCGCGGGCTGATCTTCCTGGCGCCTCGAAAAAATCCGTCCTGTTTAAATTCGATCGTTTGATTGCCGCAGAATATTTTTATTACCGACATGCGGTTTTCGGTTACGGTCCCGGTCTTATCAAAGCAGATCGTCTGGACTGCTCCCAGCGTTTCCACCGCTTCGAGGTTCCTGACGATTACCCGGTGGGCGTTCAATTCGCGGATACCAAGCGCCAGGGTCGTGGTGGCGACTGCTGGAAGCCCCTCGGGTACTGCGGCTACGGCAAGGGAAATGGTCGTTTTCGCAATCATCGCAAGAGCAGCCCCCCTTACAACCCCCACTATGAACACAAGCCCGCAGATCGACCCGCATAACCATACGAGTTGGTTGCCGATTGTGTTTAGCTGTTTTTCCAGCGGGGTCTGCGGGGCGACGGTTTCGCCGATCATCTCCTGGAGCTTTCCTATCTCGGTGGACCGGCCCGTTGCGACCACGATCCCGTGTCCCTGCCCCCCGGTAACGAGTGTGCCCATGTAGGTGATGTTTTTACGGTCTGCCAGTGCAATATCCACCTTTTCGATCACGCCGGTCTCTTTGAGCACAGGTTGGCTTTCGCCGGTAAGGCTTGATTCATCGATCCGCAGGCGGGCGGCTTCGATCAGTCTGCAATCGGCGCTTATGTAGGTCCCCGGCTCCAGGACCATCAGGTCTCCGGGCACCAGATCACGGGCGTCAATCCTCTTCCTGTCGCCGTCCCGGACTACCACCGCAGATGGATGCAGCAGGGTTTTTAGAGAGGAGATCGTCCTTTCCGCCTCGGATTCGGTTACGTAGCCCACGGTGGAATTAATCGCCACGACGGCAATTATCACGATCGCATCGGCGATTCCCCCCGTAAGAATGGAAATCCCCGCTGCAACGCCAAGCAGAGCGACAGGCAAAGAATTCATTTGACTGAAAAACATCTCTAACTTGGATCTGCGCGGAGGGTCTGCCAGGCGATTGGGGCCATATGCCGCCAGCCTTTCACGGACCGTCTCGCTCGAAAGCCCAGTCTGCGCCGAACCTGCCAGGGAAGCAACCACGGCCTCAGATCCGATCGCGTGCCATGGATGCTCTTGTGGCGAGAATCGCCTGCCGGATGACAAAGGAGTGTGGCAGGCCGGTGGATCAATGGCGGGCACAAACGGCGCCGGGCTCTCTTCTGCCCGAAGAGTTCGAGAGGGCAGGCTGCCTCCGGCGTCTCGCCGTTTGCTCGGTCCCATGTCCTGCACAGGACTGATATCGAAACAGTCAGATTGGTGGAATTCCGATACGGCCTTTTCGATCAAAGACCTGATAAGTTCGGGGGTGGCCACGGAATCAAAGCGCACCAATACGGCCGAGGTCAGCGTGCTTGCGCTGGCGCTGATAACGGCAGGGTCGGCAAAGAGCGTGCACTCGAGGTGGCCCTTCAGGGAATCGCAACGGTAAAGCCCATTTACCCTGAATCTGGCTCTGCCGGTAATGGCTGCGCTCAAAGTCTCGACCACGGCCCTTAAATTCCACCGATTGACAACCCGGCCGCAATCCGACGATTTGAGCGGGGAGCCACGGTCGATTTTGAGAGGCGCAAGGTGCGCAGCGACTTGAATTTAATTTTTTTTATTTTTTCCGGCTTATTCAAATCTGTTTCCTCTGCGGCCTCCGGGCGGTGAGACCGCCGGCCGGATTCGCCGCCGCCTCCGGCGGCGGCAGTAAAAGGCGGTGGGGCCGCCCGCAAAGTTTTATTTTTCCCGGCGCGGAAGGGCCGCTCCGGCAACATCTTTAACACCGTTAACAACACCCATTAAAATCCCGCGGACGGCGCCAACCGCATTTTCCCCGATAGAACCGGCCGCCTCGATGGCCCCGTTGACGGCGGCCTTGGATATTTCACCAACGTTTCCTCCGATCTGTCGCGCAGCCTCAATGATTCCATCGACAGCTCTTCTGGCAACGAGCGCTACGTCGCCCCCTACATCGGCGGCCCCTTTCACGGCGTCTCTGGCGGTCTGGGCGGCGGCGCCCACAACGTCGCCTCCGACATCGCTAACGCCCATGATTATTCCCTTGGCTATGCTCTTTGTCCCGTCCAGAAGTCCAGTCCCGGCTTCCCGGGCGGCCGAAATCGTTCCCTTGATAACATCGCTTGCCACTCCCACCGTCTCGGTCGCAACCGCCCCGGTCGCCTTTATCGTGTCCGATACAGTGTTTCGAGCCAGGTCCACCAATCCGGCCTCAACCTGGTTGATTATCTGAAAGCCGTTGATGATAGCATCCTTTACCGTTTTTTGAGTAACCGCCGCACCTGCCTCCGGGGCCTCCTGGTAAGAAGCCGCTTTACTCTTTTTTTCCTCAGGGGGGGTGTCCTTAATTGTTGCAGTTTCATCCTTTTTCATTTTTATCTCCCTTTTTTCCCTGCCCGTTACTCAGGGTGAAAAGCCCGAGAAAACAATTTTTACGGGACCCTTCCTAAAGAGCATGTCCCGGACTATGGTTTTCCCCTGTATCAGAATTCCATGCAGATCTTATCCTCGCCCGCAGCGCTTCGCGTCCGCCGGTCAACTACGCCTCTTCGGCGGGGCCTGCCCCTCCGCCCTGGGCTGCAGCCTCTGCGCTCCGTCTTTCCTGAACGAGTTCAGCGTGGGCCTCGGCGGCCAGGTCCTCAACCGATTCCTTCGCCTCCGCAATCATTTCCACGACTTTTTCAAACAACAGAATGCCGCTCTTAATCGCAGCCTTGGCCACCGGCTTCACCACTGCCGCCACCGCCGGAGCGACCGCGGGCGCCAAAATCAGTACTCCAAGACCGATTGCCAGGCCTGTTCCCATCTTCACCCCATTGTCTAAAAGCGCCATTTCTCACCTCCTGTTTGACTTGCGCAGACGGTCCACCGCAACTGAACTGAATCGCAATGCGCCCATACGGCAAAAGATCACCGAAGAATAATTTCTAATCCAGCCAAATAAGTGCAGGTACTTTCACATAAATTGTTTACGCAAACCACGATTCGCTATTGTGGGGCGCTCGAATCTTCCGCCTCACAAGCATCTTCCGGATTATTCAACCAGACGTAGGATTCAAACGCGAAGTAGGCAAGCAGGTACCAGGGCGCCCCCCCAATCTCGAGGCCGCGCCTGGCCAGTTGCAAAGCTGCTAACGCACCGAATCCGAGCGGTACCAGGAGCTTTAAGTTAATGCCTGCTCTTGACAAGCCCAAGTGGCTGTCAAGATCTGAAATCGCATCGGTCAGCGATTTCCCCGAAGGCTCACCACTGGCTGCCGCCATCAATATGACGCCCATGTCCTTCATTGTGGCCTCAATATTGTCGAGCACTTCTTTATCGTGGTAGACAACGATGGTTCCGGCTGTTAGATTTGCTTGGACCTCGCTTATATCCGGATGTGCTCTGAGCGCCTCGGCAATCCGCGCTATTTCTTTTGGATTGCGCCTTTTCCGGGACAGCCGGATGCGGGTGCGCCTGGCAGTACTTGATACGATCTGTGTATGATCTGTCATAACGCGACTCAAGTCTTGTCTTGGGAGAAAAATGAACACTCCGAAAATTTGTAAGGATATCCTATAAGCTGTTACGATAGGGTGTCGATTTCATGATGTCAAGTTAAGATTGTGTTACATTTCGAAGGCATAAGATTGTGCTAAATGTTCATAAGGAAATCCCGACTGGACACTTGCTGTTTTCAATTCGAAAGGGAGCATCCAATTCCAACATGGCAGAGAAGGAAAAAAAAGACCTCATCATTGACAAACTGATTGAACTTGCCGGTCAAACATCAATCGCCCACCATATCCCCGGGCGCATCAGGCTCAAGGTTAGCATCTCAGGACTGTTTGCTGCCAGGGACCTTGAAGCCGGGGACCTGGTGAAATATTTTTCAGGCATCATCGAGGCCAGGGCTAACGTGGCATCGCGCTCCATTGTCATCAGATACGATACGGGCATAGTGGCCCCGGATTTCTGGGAACGCCTGGTCGACTGCAAGGAAAGCCCCGCGCTCACAAACACGATCAGAGAAGAACTTCAGATGCTTTTCATGCCGTAAATAACCTTTGAACCCTTTTTAGAGCAAAACACCGGTTGCCGGCCTTGGCCCCCGGATCTCAAGTCCGGGACAGACCTCGTGACTGTCCCGGGAGGTCTTTCCACATCAGTACAATCAGACCTAAGCCCAGAAGTATGCAGGAGGCAGGAGCGGGAGCAGGTGTAGCTGCGAGGTCTCCGCTGCCGGCAGCATAGGAATCGATATTGAAATTGCCCCCGGCTGTAGCGGTGACAAAAAGAGAGAGGTTGAAGTCGGCTTCCCACTGTTGTGTCCCGGGATATCCGTAATAGTTGGCGAGGTTTCCGTCGGGTGTGCCCGCGAGCCCGCCAATGATAACCTTGAACGAGCTTGAAAAGGGCACGATTTGGACGCTCGTTACGGCTCCTTCGAACAAATCGATTGTCGAGCCGGCCAAGTTGTGAGTTTCAATCGCGATCTCTCCTCCAGGGCCAAAATACCAGCCTGTTCCCCCTCCGCTGCCCAAATAACTTGTAGCTTGAAACTGTAACTCGTTGTCATAACCATACCCGGGATAGATGGCCCCTATATTAAAACTTTGACCATTGTTTGCAGGGGTGCCTACCCCAACGATTTGCGTCAAACTGATATCGCTTCCGTAAAGCTCCCCCCCACCGAAGGAAATTGCAGTATCCTGGTTATTTGGCGGACCGATCTCAAAGTCGATATACGAATTCGAAAACGATGCGAAGGAAGCGGTCGCAAAAAAGAACAACACCAACATCATGACGGAACAAATCAACGGAAACCATTTTCCTTTTTTCTTCATCTCATTTTGCCTTTCCTTTTAAAATTTTCAGTGCCGAACTCGTCTCCGGGTTTGGTGAATCAGATCGGTCAGGGCTGTTGCTTTAATGAGCAAAAAGCGGCCTGGAATTCCGCTGAGAACCCCGTAGTCTCAAATCAGGGCCAAATGTTTTAGAACTGTACGGATTCCGTAACCTTCCCGTAACATTTTAAGTTTATCTTCCCGCAATATGAAGGATGTGAGATTTCGGGCGGAGAGCAGGATAGAAACAAAACTCAAGAGGTGAATACTATGAGCTACTATTGCCACATTACTCCCGGGAGACTCCGAATCAAAACACCGATAATCAAGCAAAACCCTGTGAAAATCGAGCAAGTGCGCAGATTGCTCGAATCTTTTCCAGGGGTCGAGACCGTTTCAATTAACGCCCTGACCGGAAGCATCATAATCAACTACTCGGATTGCACGACCAATGCCGAGTCGATTTTGAATATTCTCAGGGAAAAGGGATATTATCACTTTTCTCAGGAAGAACAGCCGGAGCGCGCCATTGAGACCGTAGTGTCGAGAGTCGGAACGACCGTGGGCAAGGTCATTTTGGGGGCTGCCGTCGAGAAGGCCTTCGAAGGCTCCATGCTCTCGCTTCTTGCCTTCCTGGTTTAAAAGATCATTAAAAAGGGTCGCGAGTCAATACACTCAACAGCCCCGTATCCTCTGTTTTTATCCGTGTGCACCTCCCATTTTTGCAGTTCGGATCGCCATGATGGCTGTCCGCCCGGTATCCTCTTCCCAAAATATCATTCCCCTTTGTTTCTCCTTATTATTCCAGGAATGAATCCCAAGTAATTCGCATATCAAAAAAATCAATCAAGAATCTTGGACGGGTCTCCGATATGAAATAACGGGAACAACGGGTCTCGAAGGCTCCGGACTTTTCGATGCTGACCCCTTTGCTCCTCTTTACCCCAATCTAAATTAAATACGCAGATACATTCGAGAAACAAAAGGAGAAACAAATGAAAAGAGCGGCAATGGTGCTGGTGTGTTTCAGTTTCCTGTTTGTGTTTTGCCTTGGAGTTACAGTGGCGCAGGAGAAGGCCACCAAGGATGAGTGTGTGGCCAAGGTCAAAGAGTTTGTCGCCTTGATAAAGCAGGCCGGGTTCGAGGCTGCCAAGGCCAAGCTTATGGAACCCAACAGTCCATTCGTGTGGAAAGACAGTTATATCTTCGTCCAGGACATGGATCAAACGATGGTTGCGCACGGAGTGAATCCCAAACTGGTAGGCAAGTCCATGAAAGCTATCAAAGACATCAACGGCAAAATGTTCAACGGCGAAATGCAACAGCTTGCAACCTCCCCGGGGGAGGGCTGGGTTAGCTACGTGTGGCCCAAACCAGGCGAGAAAGAGCCGTCTCCCAAGATGTCGTATGTCCTCCGGGTGCCAGGAGAAAACTATTTCGTAGGGGCAGGGATTTACGAATAACCATAAAACAGGTGTCTTGTTAAACGGCATGCCTCTTCAAGGCCTGTCGGCATTTATGAAGACCGATGGTCTCTTTTAACGCTAGGAAACCTATGTCAATTGTCAGGTGGTTGAAAGCTTTGAGTATTCGCAGCAAGATCTTCATGCTGGTGGTTTTCGGGATCATCGGTGTCGCCGGCATTTCAGGATTCACAAAATATTCAGGGATTAAGAAAAACGCCTACATGGCCGTGCTTGAGCAAAGCCAGACGGCTGAAACGGCTATGCTTCAAATCATGATGGCGGAGGAAAAATTCATTAATACTCTGGATTCACAGGAGTTGTCGGGGCTGGGCGAATACAAGCGAAGACTTGACGATGCCCTCACCCGGATAAAATCATACAATGCCGGCGCCGGGATAAATGATAGCGCCGCGCAAATGTCCCAGACGGAAGCCGAACACAGGCGCATCTTTCAAGCTGTGGCGCAGGCCCTCGATGAGATGAGCAAAACCAAAGCTGATCTTTTCGCCAAGACTGAATCGGTCAACACTCATGTGAAAGAGTCCATAGTCGTCATTGACAAGGAAGAGGCAATGCTTTTCCCCCAGGGAGAAACTCTTCCGGCCGATAAGACCGAGCTGCGCAAGGAACTGAGCGATCTCCTGGTGCTTTTGTCAGACAGGATAATGAATATCCAGGACCTTTTGCTTTACGGCAACGCTTCGAAATACCAGGAAACCCGACAGGCCATAGAAAAGAAACTGGAGTTGAGAAAGAAAAACATTTCGGTGTCAGTGCCCACCATGAAGGATTTTATTCAATCATGGGAGGCTACCATGCCTATATTAGCCAAAATCGCAGCCGACGATAGCGCCATTTTCGACCTGTGGGGCAAGAATAACGATTTGAGGAAAACGCTGCAACGTACAGCGGCACAGATTCAGGAGAAATCGAAAAGTATATCCGAAGCCTCCAAGGCAATCCTCGATAGCAGCAGCAAGTCGACCGACCGGATCCGCCTGACTGTGTCACTGGGAGCGATTTTGATCCTCAGCGGTCTTGGTATCCTCATTGCGAAATCAATAAACAAATCTTTGCGCAATTCCATTGCCGGGCTCATCGAAGGCGCCGACCAGGTCGCAGCAGCTTCCGGCCAGGTTTCAAGCGCAAGCCAGCAACTCGCTGACGGCGCCTCACAACAGGCCGCTTCCCTCGAGGAGACTTCTGCCTCCCTTGAACAGGTTTCAGCAATGACGAAGCAGAACGCCGACAACTCCGCCCAGGCCAATAAGTTGATGGCTGAAGCCAAGCAGGTGGTTGAAAGAGCCAACGGGTCGATGCTTAAGGTTACCGAGTCCATGGGGCAGATCACCAAAGCGAACCTGCAAACTCAGAAGATTATCAAAACTATTGATGAGATTGCTTTTCAGACAAACCTCCTTGCCCTCAACGCAGCGGTAGAGGCGGCAAGAGCGGGTGAGTCCGGGGCAGGGTTCGCGGTTGTGGCCGACGAGGTGCGAAACCTTGCCATGCGTTCCGCCGAAGCTGCAAAAAACACGGCGAACCTTATCGAGGAGACTGTCAAGACGGTTAAGGAAGGTTTCGGCCTGGTGGAGACGACCAGCAGCCAATTCAATTCCGTTGCAAGCACTGTTTCGAAGTCGGGAGAATTGATCGGCGAGATCGCTGCGGCTTCCAACGAGCAGGCCCATGGAATCGCACAGGTGAGCAGGGCGGTTTCAGACCTGGATAAGGTGGTCCAAAGTAATGCGGCAAGTGCGGAGCAGTCGGCTGCCGCGTCCGAGCAGATGAATGCCCAGGCGGAACAGATGAAGGTTTATGTGGGTGACCTTAAGTCACTTGTTGACGGTTCAAAAAACAATGCTGACGTCACTGTGACCAAAACAGCAAGCGTAAAACCGCAAACAGCAAAGAGCAACAAAATCCAACCGGCAGTGTTTGCAGCCCGTGTGAAAGCCAAAGCCATTGCGCATGTTCAAACCGGGAACGGAAAGGACCACCACTATATCAAAAAAGCGGAAAATAATCCGGAAGAGGTGATTCCTTTTGAGGAGGGAGATTTCTCGGATTTCTAGAGATAACGGAACGTACAGGGTTAACAGGATTAAGAGGATTTACAGGATTAATACGGAATTGCGTTCAAATTGGGTGCTTCGGGAGGGCATAAAGCCCTCCCCTTCTACAAGAGCACCGCGTGAAAGGTTCACTTCCAACGATAGCCGGCGGTAAAGGTCGTCTGTCTTGGCAAATTCTAGAACTTTTTCATTGAGATGTGGTTTGGAGTCTTGCATTGGGGTTTATCCCCGCCCGCTCTTGAGCGCAAATTGGTCTAACATGTCCTAAAAGTTGTTCTTAATCCTGTTAATCCTGTCTAAAAAGCTTTTTCCAAGGTTTTCAGCGAAGGGCCAAGCATAAACATTGTCCTTGAGTTCCTTGAGCCGGTCTATATCGGGCCTCCTCGGTCAGGCCCAATTCATGCCGATTTTTTTCACCTCGTCTGTCAGTTCCGCTTTTACCTGTTCCCAGTCGGTCTTCCAGAGCATGACAGGCATAGGCTCTCGTTCAGCTTCATCGAAATCGATCAACCCCTTGAGAAAGAGCAACCTGCTGAAGCGAAGCGTGCCCTGCTCTTCTACGGCCAGTTTGAGCAGTTCGTCCAGAGGAATTTCAGTGCGGGTAAGGCAGTAGAGATCAAGGAAATCCTTCTTGCCGCCGCGGCCGGCTATGGCATGGAGTTTCATTCTCCCGATATCTCTCACATCGGCCATTTGGAACCTGCCGCCTTCGGAGAAGACCGTTTTGAGAGGAAATCTCAACGGAATGCGCTCTTGCAGGTAATCAACCCTGATCGCCCCCACGATCAGTTCGCAATGTTGCGGAGTCTGGCTGATAACCGTTGCGTTCATGCCGAGTTTGCGCATCTTGTCCAAAAGTGCCGGATATTGGGGACCTTCAGCCGAAAAGAAATCCAGGGCGGCCGAGATCCGGTGCCCCAATTGAATGGCGAGCGCAGTCCCGCCGGCCAGGTAGGCGGATTGCATCGTACTAAGTCCGCTCAATCCCAGGAGCAATCGCCAAACGGGGTCGGGTATCGCTTCGCGGAACATGATTCTTCCTTGATGTTGAGGAGAAGCGCCCAGAACTTGCGCGACCTCCTAGATATGGAGCGACTCGTACTCAGCGTCTCTCCAAGTTCCCGCCTGCTGTAGGTGCGCATGAGGAAACGCAGGGCCTCGTCATCCCCGTGTTCCATAAGCCGGCTTATGATGAAATATGAGAAGTTTTGCACGGAAAGACCTTCAAAATCGACGTCCCAAAAAAAAGGCCTCAACGATTCCGGAATTTCGCGGAAATTGTTCGATGAGACGTTTTTTTCAGTTTGGTTCATGTTTGTCTCCAGGCTGTGCGCGCACTAACAAGAAAAGCACTATAATTTAAATTCCATCCGCCTGCCTTTTCAAGGTTGAGGAAAAACAAAAAGCTTTGACAGGGCTAACTGGATTAAGAGGATTTAGGGAAAAAGCTTGAGGTACCAGTACCAATTTACGGTTTTTCTTAATCCTGTAAATCCTGTTAATCCTGTCTAAAAAGCTTTTTCCCAAGGTTTTCAGCGGAGGGCCAAGACATAATCGTCATCAGCCCTCCGTTTTCCGTTCCCGTCAGATCACCCCATTGTCCTTGAGTTCCTTGAGCCTCGTTTTGCCAATTCCGAGGTACTTCTGATAGATGAATCCATTGTCTGCGCCGATGGGCCTGCAAACCCACTTTATGCGGCCGGGAGTAAGTGACATACCCTTGAACGACGAGTTTTGTATGAATATATCCCCGTAAATCGGGTCCTCGGTTTCAAAGAAAGTCGCCCGATCCTGCCAGTGTTCCCTTTGCAGAACTTCTTTTGGCGTCTCCAGGCGCCCCACCACCACGGTGCCTTTTCTTTCAGGGCTTTTCATGTACGATCCCACGATGCGCTGCAGTTCGTCAGCCGTATATCCGGACGTGAAACCCTCGATCTGATGCTGTATGTCCGGCTGGTTCTTAGGATCGAGGCGTTCCTTTATGGTCGGGTACTTTTCACGAAGGTCCGGCCTTTTAATTATTTCGCACACCGCAGTCCAGTTTGGATCGGTGAATCCGGAAATGAACGTGTAACCGTCCTTGGTTTTTACGTAGGTGTAGGGAAAAACCGCATAGTCATAGTTTCCGGCGCGAGGCATGAGGTTGCGGGTCATATGATAATACTGCATGGCATAGTTCGAGATGGAAAGGAGGCCTTCGGGGGGCGAACAGTCAACCAACTGCCCCTTGCCGGTTTTCCTTTTGTGGTACATCGCCATCATAATTCCGAACGAAGCCCAGCCGCCGCCTACATACCAACCCATCCAGTTGCCCTGTTTTAGCGGACGCTTATATTCGGGAGGAATTTCGGGGTCGAGGTCCGGCTCGCCCGTAATGGACATTATGACGCCCCTGGCTTGGCAGGTGATATCATAATCGGGCTGATTGCAACACTTTTCGGCATCTTTTCCGAATTGACCGTAGACGTAAATCGGGCAATAGACCAAACCGGGGTTTTCAGCCGAAAGCTGCCGGTAGCCGATGCCCAGTTCGTCCAGATAGCCCGGTTTGAAGGTTTCGATCACAACGTCGGCTTTTTTGGCAAGCCTTTTGAAAATAGCCGCCCCTTCTTTTGTCGTTATATCCAGGGTGACGTGGAACTTGTTTCTGGCCTCGGTTAAGTAGGCAAGCCCCGAATCTTTGACCATCATCCCGTAGGGACTCATTTTGCGCGCGCTGTCGCCTCCCGGCGGCTCTATCCGGATCACTTCAGCCCCCAATTCGGACAGGGTCGAGGAGGCAAAAAGCCCGGCGTAGCTCCCATAGCTTGCATCCAGGACCAGCATATCATCGAGGGCTTCGGATTTTTTGAAAATGTCCTCCGGGTTGGTCTCCCGGTATGCCCACCTTGCGTATTCGGCGTTGGGCGCCATACCGACTATTTTTTTATCGTCCATCGTTTTCTCCGCGACTGTTATGAGACAATGCGATGGGTAGCAGCTTCGCTGCACTCATCCTACCCGCTTAAACAAACGCAATATGATCGACTCTCACCCTCCGGCTCAGGAAAGTTTCTTGCCGCTTGTCCCATCCCAATCCGCAGGTGGACAATGAGACGGGATACTTGGGTTCCACTTGAAGATGATTCCTTCTTCTTCGAGTTCCCTCATATCCTTTCCCTGCATGCCCAGGAGTTTGGTGAAAACGTAGTCGTTGTCGAACCCCAGGGGCCGGCAACTCCATTTAAGCTTTCCAGGCGTCTCACTGAGGCGCGGCGGATAGCACTGCTGCACCATATCGCCATAGAGAGGGTCATCGTATTGCTGTATGGTCCCGCGCTCGCGGAAATGCTCGCTGTGGTACACATCGGCAGCGGAAAGAACGCGCGCGGCTGCAAAGCCGTGCCTGTTGCCCAACTCTTCGACCTGATCTACAGTTTTGGAACCGGCCCATGCTTCAATGGCCTGCAGGATATCGCGGGCATTTTCTTCTTTGAGGCGCTCGGTTGGGTCCTTGAATTTTTCAAACAGCGCGGGTTTTTCCATAGCCAGGCAAAGCCCCTTGAACTCCTCTTCCGTGAAAGCGGCTACCGCCGACCATCCGTCCGTACACCGGAAAAGATCGGAAGGGCAGATTGCAAGGTCGCGGTTGCCGGACCGCTTCCGGTCCTCGCCGGTTTTATGAGTAAACATCCAGGTCCAGTCCAGCATTCGAATGACGTTTTCCACCTGCATGTAGTCTATGAACTGACCTTCACCCGTTCTTTCCCTGTAGTTCAGGGCGGCCATAATGCTGACAGCGCACATCAGCCCGGTGACCCAGTCGGCGATCCAGACACCCGATTTGATTGGCCCGCGTTCTTCGAACCCGGTGATCGGTGAAAGGGCGCCCATACTCTGAGCCACCGCGTCATAGGAAGCTCTTCCGCTCCAGGTGCCCCAACTTCCGTAACCCGAGACATGAAGCTGAATGATCCCCGGGTTGATTTCGCGCAGTTCCTTGTAGCTCAATCCCCAGGTGGCCAATCTGCCCGGCGTCAGATTGTCTACGACAACGTCAGCCTTCTTGACCAGATTGAGGAAAATGTCCTTGGCCTTGGGGTGACCCATGTGCATGCCGACCCAGTATTTGTTGTGATTTTCGATCTCCAGACCCGGGGACATGTTTTTCCAAAAGAAGGCGTAAGGAGTTACGAACCGCATCTGGTCCCCCTTCTGGCCTTCGAACTTGATCACTTCGGCGCCGAATTCGGCAAGGTAATCGCACGCCGCCGGGCCAAGCACAACGTAGCAGACTTCGAGCACCCGAACGCCTTTTAGCGGTTCGGGCTTATCGAAAAGCTTCCCGACATCGTATTCCTGCTTTAAAAACTCGAGATAAGAATCATTTTTTTTCATCAATCGACTCCTTCCATCCGTCGGATAAGGCAAAAACAAAACGTAAAGAATATGGTTCTCTTCTTCCTCTTAGCTCTTTATTTCATCGGGAAGGCCAATTCCTCTGAAAAATCTAATCTGCCCTTATACTCATCAGATGTGATTTGGAAAAACCCGGATTCAATGAGACCGGGGAGTTTTCAGATTTTCAGCTAAACGAAAGTTCGGAGAACCGTAAAAGGAATTAAACAGATCGAATGAAGAACCTGCATCAACTGGAAAAGGACCCTTCCTGATGAAAACCAGATCATATTAGATAATGGATGTGCAATTCAAATTCTTTTTACTTCCTCCTACCAAAGACGCGAAGAAATAAAATTGTCTTCTGCGCTTACTCTTGTGAATCCTGCCACATCCACATCAATTTTTGCTCCTGATAGTCTGTCTTGGAAGGACGATGATTATTTTATTTTTGGCAGCCTGCGTACCGAAACAAATTGAGACAAGGAAGCCGGTTTTTTCCCACTTCTCGTGGCGATACATTGTGAAAGGAAGTACTGTCAATGTCCGACAAAGATAGATGCGAAAGGGAAGGGATGAAGTGCAGGCCATGCGGATTGGATAGCAAAACCTACAGCCATGGCTCCAAGGTACTTAAGAAGATGTTGAAAACTGTTTTGGCCGTGCAATGCGTAAATGGCAAATGGAGAGGCCGCATTGATTCGCCCGGCACGATCACCTCCGGACCTTGAGAGACAACCGGATTCATAAGTATATTAAAAGGAGAGGCGCAATGCATATGTCTCATCTGCCACCTTCGGCCGCCGCCGAATGGGCCGAATCCCCCGATACCCTTGTGTACCTTGATCGCCGCCCCCGATGATCCGCTCTATTGTCAATCGGTGAACGCTTAACAAAAAATCTCTCAAGCTTTGATTAGTGCATGCCGAAATGATCATTGTGAGCCTTGGTTGGTTAATCGCAGTTTACACAGACCATCAAGCTCCATCTCCCAATATTTCCACATGCTGGCGCACAGAGCGAAAGTTTAGTTGGCTTCATTGGATGAGGAATGTTTCTTCATTCTTGTTCAGTCGATATTTTGCAAACCTGTTTTTGAGGAGGAGGACTATGAAACTCGTTTACAAACAACTGATTGCAGTATTTTGCTTCATTCTTTTCTTTAGCGCAATTCCGGTGCTTGCGGAAGACACCACGGAAGAGTTGGCAAAGGCATCCGAGGCAGCCTGCGTAGCCACCGCATCGACAAAACCAACGCCCCAGATGATCATGGACAAGGTGGAAAAAGCGTGCGCTCTTTTGCAAAAAGAGGGTGTGTCGGCTTTCTCGAAATTACAGGGCAAGGACAGTGAATTTATTTTTGCAGGCACCTATATCTGGATCCATGATATGTCGGGCGTGATGCGCATGCACCCGATCATCTACAAACTGGATGGCAAGAACGTCCTCAACTTGAAGGATTCCAACGGAAAGCTTTTTTTTACCGAAATGAACGAAGTGGCAAAAACAAAGGGTGCAGGCTGGGTGGCCTATACGTGGCCCAAGCCGGGAGAAAAGACTTCTTCCCCGAAGATATCCTATGTGAAACTGGTCAAAGTGGGTGGGGAGGAACTCGTGGCAGGATGTGGCACATGGGATTTGTCCCAGGAACAGATGCAGCAACTCGCAAAATGATTTGAGCATCGGGGCCGCCGGCATCCTTTAGCAATGCCGGGCGGCCGCCTCCTCGGAATCATCAGGAGCGGACGATGAAATTAATATTTCAAAATTTAAGCGTCAACAAAAAGCTCTTCGCTTTTACAGTGTTGACTTCCCTCCTTGTGCTTGCCGCTCTTGGGACAGGCGCTTTTTATTTTCTCCAAATCGAACGGTCCAATCTGCTGAAAGAAGACGTGGCTAAAACAGTGGAAACGATGCTGGTAACCCGCGGAGCGGAAAAGACATATTTGCAGTTTTTCAAAGCCGAAGAGAAAAAAGAATTTCAAACCCAGGCGCAGAAAGTCACAGGGTCCTTTGAAAAGCTGAAGTCTTCGACTGCCGGCGAAGCATTGAAAGGACAGGTTTCGTCGATGGAGGCCCATTTTGAGAACTATCAGAAACTGTTCGGGCAAATCGACGAACTCCATTCCCGGCAAAACGGTTTGAGGGAGGAAATGATCAAGCCGCTGCGCGCATCTGAGGAAGCGCTGCGAAAGATGCAGACTGATATAGAGACAAAGCAGTCCGATCTCCAGATGCAAGGCGACACTCTCAGCCCCGAGGAATTCGGTATGCTTAACGTCGTGACGGACTGCCGGGACTCATTCGTTGAATTGCAAAATCTGCAGCTTCAGTATCTGCTTACAGGGGATCAGAAATTCATCGATGAATATAAGAAGCTTGCCTCCGGAAACGTGCATACCTATCTCACGGCATTGAACCAGTTTGTGTCCACCTTGTTCAAAAAGCAGTCATGGATTGATGCGACCGCCAACATCAAGGATTCTCTGGGCAAATTTCTCGGATTTATCGATGAGTCGCAGCAGTTGTATCAAGATGAGAGCAAGAGTCTTGCCAGCCTGAATGAAAGCGGCGAGAAAGTGCTTTCCGAAGCCGCCGCCATCTCGGAAGATGTCCGCCGGTCGATAGGCGCCCAGAGAGATAAGGCGGTAAAACTGATTTTCGGCTCTATTTTTTCGGGGCTCCTGGTGTTTTGGGGCCTTTCATTTTTCATGGTTCGATCCATTACCAGGCCGATCAGAAATGCCGTAAGAGGGTTGACGGCAATTGCTGAACAGGTCCACGGCGCTTCGAGCCAGGTAGCAGATGCGGGCCGGCAACTGGCTGAGGGATCATCGAGACAGGCGGCGGCCATCGAGCAGACTTCCTCATCTCTTGAAGAGATGGCCGCAATGACTAATCAGAATGCGGACAACGCGTCTCAGGCAAACAGGCTCGTAATGGAAACCAAAGAAAGTGTGGGGCAGGCAAATCAGTCCATGCAGGGAGTGACTGCCTCAATGAAAGAGATCTCCAGCGCCAGCGAGGAGACCCAGAAAATCATAAAAACTATAGATGAAGTTGCTTTCCAGACCAATCTGCTCGCGCTTAACGCCGCGGTGGAAGCGGCCCGTGCCGGGGAGGCTGGTGCGGGGTTCGCGGTGGTTGCCGAAGAGGTCAGGAACCTTGCGAGGCGAGCGGCCCAATCTGCCAAAGACACCGCTGTGCTGATCGAGTCAACCGTAAAGAAGGTTAAAGAGGGCGCGATCCAGGTTGAGCGGACAAACTCGGAATTCAGCCTGGTACTGGGCGCCACCTCAAAAGCCGGAGACCTTGTCGGCGAGATTGCCGCCGGCTCGCGCGAGCAGTCGGAGGGGATCGGACAGATAAACAAGGCGGTTGCGGAGATGAACACAATTATCCAGGAGAACGCAGCTAACGCGGAGGAGTCTTCTTCGGCTTCCGTTGAACTCAATTCCCGTGCAGTTGACCTGAATGCCTTCATCGGGGATCTGAGCGGATTGATAGGCGGCAGCCTTAATGGAGAAGAAAAGGAAAAAACGATGGGCCGCTCCATTACCCGAGGTCTTATCGGTTCACGCAGGGGCCAGGCGAACAAAGCCGGCCGGCCGCAGACAGCAGGGGACTATGAACCGGAAGCATTTGAGGGGGGATTAAAGGAGCAAGAGCCTGAAGGCCCAAAGGCAAAGTACCTGCACAGCCTTTAAGGGGAGGCCGGGTGGCGGGTACCCGTTCACAAGGCACAGAGGACACAACAACTTATACCAATTTGCGTTCAAGAGCGGGCGGGGATGCGCCCTCACGAAAAGATCGGGCGCCGGACTATCCATGTCAGGTGACGATTTCATGATAAGCGCGGGGCC
>Ga0209517_10001751_pt1 | contig 31887 bp, 26 predicted proteins | sample PeaSoiMetSII2010_FD_187695 | JGI IMG/M metagenome (GOLD analysis project Ga0209517, IMG submission 187695) | Peat soil microbial communities from Weissenstadt, Germany - SII-2010 (SPAdes) (version 2) | ecosystem: Environmental > Terrestrial > Soil > Wetlands > Peat | place: Germany... | reverse complement strand
CCCCGCCGCAACCTGGTGCATGCCGTAGTTTATCTGATCGTCTCCTATTTCGGGACCGCCATGCTTTTCTATCTTTTCGGGGCGCCTCTTTTGGCTGCCCTTGAGATCATTATCTACGCAGGGGCGATAATGGTGCTGTTCCTGTTTGTGATCATGATGATCGAAATAGATGCGCCTGAAGAAGTAATGTTTTCCCTGGGCCAGTGGCTGCCTGCGGCCGTATTTGGATTGATCTACGTTGTCGCCGCCATAGCGATGATAGTCGAAACGCCCGGCACGGAGATCTCGCTGAGCATGCTGGTTGCTTCACCGAGGCAGTTTGCCCTGTATGTTTTCGAGCATCACTGGTTTTTAATCGAGGTCATCTCCATATTGCTTATGGTTGCATTGATTGGCGCGCTGCATCTTGGCAAAGCAAAGAATCGAGACGCGGATGGACACAGATAAACACGGATGGCGAAAGCAACTAAACAAAATGGATCAACGCCTATGATAGTACCTTTTAGCCATGTCCTGCTGGTTGCGGGGATTGTCTTCGCGCTGGGGGTATTTTGCTCCGTGGTCAGGCGGAACCTTATCATGATCGTGCTCGGGATCGAGATAATGCTCAACGCGGTATCCATCGCTTTTGTCGGGGCCGCGCTGAGATGGAATGATCTCGATGGCCAGACTTTCGTGCTCTTCATCCTGGGCGTGGCGGCAACCGAAGTTTCAGTAGGCCTGGCGATAATAGTTTACGCCTTCAGGCGGACAGGTTCTTTCGATCCGGGCAAATTTAACCTGTTAAGGTAGAATGGAGCCAATATGGCTGGCACACCGGCCGCTAACCTGGCGGCCCTTATTCCTGGGACGGCGCTGCCGTTTGTGGCCTTTCTACTGATATTTGTCTTTACTCGGGGCCGCCCCAGGATTTCTGCGTGGCTCTCGATCGGGTCCGTTGCCGTTTCACTGATATGTTCTCTTGCCCTGCTGGGGCTGAATCTGAAAATTTCGGAACCGGTTCAGTATACGGTGAATGTGCTGGCTTCGAGCGGCGTAAATATTCCGTTCGGTTTTATGCTGGATCGGCTCAATCTGCTCATGATAGTGGTCGTTTCCACCATCTGCCTGCTCGTACAGGTCTATTCGCTGGGATACATGGCGGGAGATCCCGGCTTCTCACGCTATTATGCGTTCATGTCCCTGTTTACCTGGGCGATGATGAACCTGTGCCTGTCCGCTACGATACTCCAGCTTTATGCCTTCTGGGAATTGGTCGGGCTGTCATCCTATCTGCTCATCGGCTTTTGGTACGAAAAGTTCTCCGCATCCCAGGCGGGCAAGAAGGCGTTCGTAATGACTCGATCGGGCGATGTGGCGTTTTTCATCGGAATTTTGCTACTGTTTTTGCACCTGGGAAATCTCAGTATCCCGGTCCTGAACAGCCGGGCTGCATTTGCGGCCCTCTCGCCTTCGTTTGTCACCCTTATAGCCCTCCTGATATTTGGTGGAATAGTTGGCAAGAGTGCGCAGTTTCCGCTGCTTACCTGGCTGCCGGACGCAATGGAAGGTCCCACCCCCGTCAGCGCTCTTCTGCATTCGGCAACGATGGTTGCGGCCGGGGTCTACCTTTTCGCAAGGCTCTTTCCCTTTTTCAGCATGTCGCCGAGCGCGATGGATATCTTTCTGGCAATCGGCACGATAAGCATGCTTTTGGCCTCCACGATGGCGATGGTGAGCCGCGATATAAAAAAGGTGTGGGCCTATTCGACGATCAGCCAGCTCGGATTTATGATCATGGCGCTGGGCTCGGGAGGATATTTTGCCGGCGTGTTTCATCTCACGGCCCATGCGGGATTCAAGGCGCTGCTCTTTCTTTGCTCCGGTGTTTTCATACACAAATACGCGACTAACGACATATATGAACTGGGCCGTCTTGGGTCGAGGCGAATGCTGGTTCCGGCTATAACGATTGTGCTAGCGGCTGCTGCGCTCTCCGGCCTTCCGCCGCTATCGGGCTATTACAGCAAGGAGGCCGTAATGGCCTCGCTTGCCGAATTGCCCAACCCGGTCTGGCTGGCGGCCGGCCTGGCCGGAGTTTTTTTAACCGCCTATTATTCGTTCCGCGTGATTTTCATCCTGCTGATGCCCCACCCGTGGATTGCGGGCGCCCCTGCCGGCGGTCACGCCGGCGAAGGGGAGCAGGCCGGGCATAAAGCCCAAAATCGAGCCATGGCATGGCCCTTGGTTATCCTTGCGGCTATCACGCTCTTTCTCGGCTTTCTTGGCATGAATCCACTCAAAGATTTTCTCGGGGTCGTCACCCCCGTACGCTCGGCTCAAGGCGAAGCCCACGAATGGTTCGGGATGGCGGCGCTCGGCCTTGCATCCGCCGGCCTCATCCTGGCGTGGTTTGAATTCGGCCGGAGGGGTGCGAAGCAAATCGGTTTTGTAGAGAGGATTCCGCCTCTATTCAGGCTCTTTGACCAGCGATGGTACATCGATCACTTCTACAGGCTGCTCGTGAACCTGGTCGTTGACCGCGGAATATCCTACCTCTTCTGGAAAAATGACCAGAAGGTAATAGATGGAGGTATCGATGAACTGTGCGAAGGAACGGTCGAAAGCGGCCGGATAGTCGCCTTGCTGCAAACGGGAATGATTCAGCACAGGCTGCTGGCGATATTCGCAGTAATGACCCTGCTGGCTGTTTACTTTTGGTTCAATTAATCCGTGTCTAAAGAGTTTTTCCTAATTCGAAACCCGAGGTCTTTGCAATGACCGTATCCACTTTCCCTGTTCTTTCAGCGATTCTGCTGACCTGCGTAGCCGGCATGCTGGCGGTTATGCTGATCCCGAGCCAAAGGCAGGTCCTGATCAAACAGGTAAGCGTCGTTTTCTCCGGGATTACGCTTCTTTTGTGCCTTTATTTGTTTTTTGCCTACAACAGGGGCGTTGGAGGTCTCCAGTTCGTGGAAAACGTCCAGTGGATTCCTTCTCTTGGCATCAGCTATTTCAACGCGGTCGACGGATTCAGCCTGCCAAACATGCTCCTCACCGGCATAGTTTTCTTTACAGGCGTTCTTACGATGTGGGAACTCAATACCAGGGTAAAAGAATACTTCGCCCTCTACTTCCTCCTGGTAACCGGAGTGTTCGGCCTTTTCATGAGCATGGACCTCTTCTTCATTTTCGTTTGGTATGATGTTTCTCTTTTTCCCATGTATCTGTTGATTGCGGTTTGGGGGACTACCCGAAAGGAATACGGGGCCATGAAGCTGACCCTCTATCTCCTGGCGGGGAGCGCCCTGATCCTGCCCGCAATAATTTATCTATGGGCGCAGTCGGGCCTTAACACCTTTTCCTTTGAGGCTCTCGCGCAGCCTGGACTGTTCAGCCGTGGATCGCAAATTTTTGCATTTTTTCTGCTTTTTTTTGGATTCGGGATACTGGCCGGCGTTTGGCCTTTCCACACCTGGTCGCCGGTCGGACATGTGGCCGCACCGACCGGGGTCAGCATGGTGCATGCGGGCGTTTTGATGAAAATCGGCGCTTTCGGTGTGCTTCGTGTGGCCATAATGCTCTGCCCCCTGGGCTGGATCTACTGGGCAAAGCTCATGGCCGTGCTTGCCGCGATCGGGATAATCTACGGGGCGCTTGTCGGTTTAAGGCAGACCGATCTCAAGTACGTGATCGGATACTCCAGCGTATCCCACATGGGAGTAGTCGGCCTGGGCCTTTCGACGGTCACTGCCGAAGGCCTCAATGGCGCGGTATTCCAGATGTTTGCCCACGGCATTATGACCGCCTTGCTCTTTTCGTCCGTCGGCTATATTTACGACAGGACCCACACCAAACTTATCCCGGAACTTGGCGGCTTGAGCCGGATTATGCCGGTGGCCTCGGCGTTTTTCATCGTAGCGGCCCTTGCGAGCATGGGGGTTCCCGGGCTTGCGAATTTCTGGGGTGAACTGGTAGTCTTCGTCGCGGCCTTTAAGAGCTATCCCATTCTTGGAATAGTCGCAGTGATCGCCCTGGTTGTGACCGCCCTTTTTATGCTTCGCGTCGTGCAACTGACCTTTTACGGTCCTGAGAACGTGCGCTATTCTAAACTGCCCGATATGTCCCTCTGGCTCGGAACTCCCCGGATAATACTCGCGGCGGTCCTGCTGATCTTGGGACTCTACCCCGCGCTGCTTTTCGATGTAATCCGGACCGCATCGGTTCCCTTCATGAGTGGATTGCTAAGATGAATTGGATAATCGCAAGTCCCGAAATATTCTTCTTTGCTGCAAGCCTGTGGTTCCTGCTGCTCTCTTTTTTTGCAGAAGCCAATCCAAGACCTGGACGAAAACATTTGACTGCTCTTTTCCTGGCTTTCGTTGGAATATTGGTTTGCCTGGTCACGGTCGGCATGCACGGCTGGCTTTTTATCAGGGCTTACAGCGTGGATGTTTTTTCTCAGGTCTTCAAGGTGTTCATCGCGCTGGGGCTCTTTCTGATCGTTTGCCTGTGTGGAGACATAACCGATATACGGGAACGCCGTCATAACGAATTCTACTTCCTGCTGTTTACCTGCACGCTTTCGCTGATGCTGCTGGTCAGCGCAGACCACCTTCTCTCCATTTACCTTTCGCTGGAGCTTTCAAGTTATTCCCTATACGTCCTGGTCGCCCTCAGGAACAGGGAAAACCTCGGGCTGGAAGCCGGATTAAAATATTTTCTTGTGGGCACGTTCGCTTCCGCAGTGATGCTTTTCGGAATGGCGCTTCTATATTCCACGTCCGGGACAGCCTCCCTTCCCGTTATGGCCGGGGAATTGCCGGGGATAATCAACAGGCCAGGCGTAGTAATCGGGCTGCTGTTGACCCTGGGCGGGTTTTTCTTCAAACTGGCGGTATTTCCTTTTCACTTTTGGGTCGCAGACACCTACCAGGGGGCTGCTAACCAGGTCGCGGCATATATCGCTACAGCCTCCAAAGTGGCCGCCATCGCCGTTATCCTGAGGGTGACGGCCTTTGCGGGCCAGGGCAGCCCCTATCTCGTTCACGCACTGGTGATCCTTTCGGTTGTTTCCATGACCCTGGGAAATCTGGCGGCGATTGTGCAAAAAGACATTAAGAGGCTGCTGGCGTTTTCGACGATAGCCCATTCCGGCTATGTGCTCCTGGGGATACTTGTTTTGAGCCCCGCGGGATACTCAGGCACAATTTTTTATGCCCTTGCCCTTCTCGTGATGAAATTTACCGCTTTCATGGTGGTGGTCGAACTGGCCTCCGATGGCCGCAACCTGCAGATCAGTGAACTGGCCGGCCTTCACCACCGCTCCCCAATTATGGCCCTGGCCCTTATGGTATCCCTTTTCAGCCTTGCCGGCATACCTCCTACTATAGGATTTACAGGAAAATTTCTGGTCTTCGCGGCCGCTGTCCAAAAAGGCTACGTCGCGCTGGTGATAATCGCAATGATAAACGTGGTTATATCGCTCTACTATTACCTGCTGGTGATTAAAGCCGCCTACCTGCTCGAACCCGCCCAACCCCTGCCGCCTCTAATCGTTTCTTTCCCCAAAAAACTCCTGGCAGGCACATCCACCCTGGTGATCGTCTTGGGCGGCTTTTTCCCCTACTGGTTCATCCAACTGTCCCAAGCCGCCGCTCAGTCCCTGGTCTGGAGCCGGTAAACCCTTAAAAGCGCTGGGAGCTGTGCCCCCGCACCCCAACGGGATTTCGGCCTCCCGCGCCAAGCGCGCAAGGCGGCCCTGCCGCCTCCGTGCTCTCTGTGTCTCAGTGGTGAACATATGTCTCGAGTACTTAGGCGTCGCGGATGTTCGCTTTGACGCGCTCGATCAATTCCGGCGTCACTTCGCGGATGCCGTGCTCCTTTGCGTGCTCAGCCACTTTCTGGAGTAACTCATTTTCCGTCTCGCCCCGTACGATGTGCTGACAACCACTCGACGGGTCTACCTTGGCGCATTCCAGGATCTTTGCCATGGGATGCTCTCCCTTCTTTGATTAGAAGATGTGAACCTTTGTCTGCCTGGCTATTTCCACAGCAGCCTATAAAAAAACAATAATCATTGCGGTCTCAGTTGCAGAAGCATTAAGCAATTCACTAATTAATCATTCACCAGATAACCATTTGACCGAAAAACCATTCATCTATTAACCATTCACCCAATTTTTGCCTACTGCGAAGCAGCTCCCTGTCTGCATTCTATTGATTGTCAGTGAGCAGCTTTCACTGTTTTGTCAGCAATTTATCATCATCATGTCTTTCTTTAGTGATGACGATTTAATACCAAATCCTAAAATGACTTGTATGCAACTGAGGGTATTCTGCCCGGACAACTTCTTTTGTCCAAGGAAGTTATCGGCCTGGTCTGCCGAATTGGACCGATGGGGCATGAAGCCTGGCCCGGACTTGATCCGGAGCGCCATACGGAAAAGGAGAAAAAATGATAAGGGGAAGCGTTCAGATGCGGCTGGGCATTATCATTGTTGTTATCACCACGTTAATCCTTTCAGGATACACCGCTTTTGACTATATGGCCCGAAAAAAAATAATGATGGGCGATATACGAGATCGCGTTGAGGGTCGATCGACGCGATTGGCAAAGGCCCTCGTCGATCCACTCTGGAATATCGACAAGAAGACAGTAGAGGACCTCATCAAGTCCGAAATGACGGCAAAGGACCTGTTTGCAGTACTCGTCCGCGAAGGCAACGGCGATACGGTCCTCGAAGGGGTAAAACGAGATTCGAATTGGGATCCTGCTTTGATCCAGGAAAAGATCGAAGGGGATTATATCAGCAAACGAACAGATATCATAAGAGGTGCAGAGAAGCTTGGTTCAGTGGAGGTCTTTCTCACATCCAAATTTGTTTTACAAGATTTGAAATCGGATCTAATTCATTCATGTATAGCTTTTACGATCCTGAATGCTGTCCTTTTAATGGGGCTCACCATAAGCGTACGAAGAATCATTATTAAGCCTGTTAGTAATATAGCAAATGGTCTTACCGATAGCTCATATCGAGTCTCTTCGGCATCGGATCTTCTCTCGGAAGCCAGCAGTTCAATGGCCGGCAATTCGGCATCTCATGCGGCTGCTATAGAAGAGACCTCCTCCTCTTTGGAGCAGATGTCGGCTACTTCCAAGCTGAACGCTGAAAACATGAACAAAGCAAGACAAATGATGAAAGAGGCCTCCAACATCCTGGAGAAGGTTGACAGGCATCTCGGTGACATGATCCAGGCAATTGAAGATATTACGAAATCGAGCGAACAAACCAACAAGATCATCAAGACCATTGATGAAATTGCCTTCCAAACGAATCTGCTGGCTCTGAACGCGGCGGTTGAAGCTGCGCGGGCCGGCGAGGCAGGCGCCGGATTCGCCGTGGTGGCTAACGAAGTGAGGAACCTTGCCATGCGGGCTGCTGAGGCGGCAAAGGATACTGCCGGTCTGATTGAAGGCACAATCAATACGGTTCGCAACGGGAACTCACTCACCCAGTCAACTCAAAAGGCATTCAAGGAGAATATGGCCATTTCGCAGAAGGTCGGCGACCTCATAACGGAAATTGCAGAAGCTTCAAACGAGCAGGCATTGGGCATAGAACAGATCAATAAGGCCACGGCCGATATGGACAGGATAATCCAGCAATCGGTGTCGGAATCAGAGGATACGGCTTCAGCTTCAAAAGAAATGAACGCCCTGGCGGGACAGATGAAGTCATTTGTCACCGACCTGGTCCATATCATTGGAGGCAGAGCCGGGTCGGGCGACAACGGCAGAATGGTTGATACTCGCATGGGGACAGGCAACGGAGCAGCAAGGCCCCGGCAAGTCAATATGGATCATGCAGAAGGGAGACCTTTAACACCTGGATTCCTCCCTGCTGCAACAACTAATTATCAAAGCAAAAGAGGAGAATTATTATGAAAAACTTTGTCAACAACGGAATACTTATTCCACTGTGCGTGATGCTGTCCGTGATTCTGCTCATGGCAAGTCCCGCCGCGTGCAAAGACCTGGTCGCGAGCGTAGCCCTCCTGCCCAATATTTCTGAATCGCCGGATAAAGGCGTATTCATTGATCTCATAAAGGCGATGAATGACACATACCCCGAAGGCAAGTTTAAAATAGAAGTTTTTCCTTTTGGCAGGTCCATTGACAACGTGGTCACGGGAAAGTCCGATTTTCATATCCCCATGCTTCGAAATCCCATTGTCCCTGAAGAGAAACTGCCCTTCCGGTATGCATCCGTCCCCATGGGAAAGGTCTATTTTGTGATTTACTCGCACAAGGACAACCCCATCACCAAAGAGATGATCGAAAAGGCCATGTCCCAAAAACCATTTCCTTACAAAATAAGTGTGATGAGGGGACTTGAAAATTTTTCCGACTTTCCTGTGGAAGGTGAAACGAGCTTAGAACAGATGATGGAAAAGGTTGATAAAAAGCGGATTGATGCGTGCATTCACGCACAGGAAGAAGCTGACTTTGTGCTGAAGAATCTTAAGCTGAAAGACATTCACAGGGAGTACTATACAGTATATGACGACGTCGTCCTTGTGCAAAAAGGAGAGAAGGGAGATGAGGCCGACAAGATAATCTCTGCGTCCTTGAAGTCCCTTGCAGACAGCGGGCGCCTCGAAGAATTGCATGCCAAAATTCACGTGCCATATCAGGACTGGCAACCCGCACAGATGAACTGGTAAAAAGAAAATCTACGAATAAGAACGGGGCCGGACCGCGTGACACGTACGGGGTGACGTAACAGATCTGTGCGTCCTCATGGCACGCTCACGGGGATCGGCCCCATCTGTGCTCAAATAGGCGCCTTATTTGGGCGCTTATGGGATAGACCCCGCCCCCTTGTACATCCACGCGGTTCTTTTGCATGGGAGGGCTTTATGCCCTCCCGCAGCACCTGATTTGAACGCAACTCCGTATTAGAAGTACCTCAACGGGAACCCATGAAAGGTACATGCTGAAGCCGCAACCATTGCCAATGGATTGATTCCGGGTGTTTTACCTTTTTGACCCGCAACCCGCAACCCCCGAACGAAGTGAGGCGCACATTCGTAATTCGTAATTCGTAATTCCTAATTGATCTCACCTTACCTTCTTCCGTAAGCCCTGGTCAAATTCGATATCTTTTGAGAAAGATCGGCTGTCAACTGGTTTGCGGTGAGTCTCCATGCCCAGTTGCCGTGTGTGACCGAGGGCGTGTTCATGCGCGCTTCGGCCCCGAGTTCGAGAATGTCCTGCATCGGTATTATCGCTATTGAGGCGACCGACATCATGGCAGTGCGCACCAATTGCCCAGTTATACTGTTTTCGTCGAGTTCGCGGCCGAAGTATGCGAGCAGGTTCTCCTTTTCCCTCTGGCCGGCATCGTGCTCGAACCAGCCCTTTACGGTGTTGTTGTCGTGGGTGCCTGTGTAGACGACGCAGTTTTCCACGTGGTTATGGAGAATGTAAGGATTTGCCGCCAGATCGTCTCCAAATGCAAAAAGCAGGGGCTTCATTCCCGGGAACCCATGCATGTTCATAATTTCCCTGACATCAGAGGTGATAACACCGAGGTCTTCGGCAATTATCGGCAGCGATGGAATGCGCCTGAGTAAAGTATTGAAGAATTCCCGGGCCGGAACTTTTACCCACTTTCCGTTTATGGCTGTTTTTTCGCAAGCCGGCACTTCCCAGTAGGCGACGAATCCCCGGAAGTGATCGAGCCGAACCATGTCGAGATATTTCAGATTGTGCTCCATTCGGCTGATCCACCATGAATAGGAGCTATCCCTGAGCTTGTCCCAGCAGTAGACCGGATTGCCCCACAACTGCCCGGTTTCGCTGAAATAGTCCGGAGGCACTCCGGCAACGAAAAGAGGCTTTTTATCGCCGTCGAGCTTGAAGTACTCCGGGTTTTTCCAGACATCGGAGCTGTCGTAACTCACGTAGATCGGGATATCGCCTATCAACTGGATTTGCTTTTGATTGCAGTAGCTCTTAAGGGCCGACCATTGTTGAAAAAAAAGAAACTGGATGAATTTTTCCCGCTCTATCCTGACTGCCAGCCTTTGAGTCCACTCGTTCACGGCAGGTTGTGTCCGGTCCCTGATCTCGACCGGCCATTCATTCCAGGGTGCGCCCGAGAAGTTCTCCTTGAGGCCGATGAAAAGGGCGTAGTCCTCCAGCCAGTGTGCGTTGGCACTTACAAAATTTTGATACCTGCATCCTTCATCGGGCATTTGCCTGAATTTTTCGTAAGCTATTTCCAGGACGCGGCTCTTAAATGCTGCTGCCTTCTCGTATTCAACTTTGGTCGAATCGAAGACAGGGGCGAAGCCAAGATCGTTCCAGGAAATGTATCCTTCCTTGACCAAAAGGTCCGGGGCAATCAGGAGCGGGTTTGCCGCAAAGGCTGAGAAACTGCAGTAGGGTGAGTTTCCACAGGCTTGAGAAGATGGATTGAAAGGCAGCACCTGCCAGAGGGTCTGGCTGGAATCTGCAAGAAAATCGGCAAAATCGTAAGCCCCTCTCCCCAAATCTCCTATACCGAATTGGGAAGGCAGGGATGTAAAATGCAGCAGAATGCCGCTTTTTCTCAGTTTCAAACGTTTCTCCAGGCGGTGGGACCGCCGGCCAGGTTGGCCGCTGCCTTCGGCGGCGGCAAGGCAAAAGTAAAAAGGCAAAAGTTAAAAAACAAATATACCGCAAATCTAAGAATTCTGCATAAAAGATGAAAGTCCGAAAGGCGGTGGGGACCGCCAGCCGGGTTGGCCGCTGCCTTCGGCGGCGGCAAGGCAAGAGAAAAAAGACAATACCGCAAATCCAAGAATTCTGCATAAAGGATGAAAGTCCGAAAAAAGGTCCCGCTCCTCTCGTTTGAATGATATAAAATGACTGTTCTAACCCTAGAGGAAACGTATGATCACAAAAGGTATTCTTGACAAGATTTATGAGGCGGCAAGCATCCAGCGGTGGAACGATCACGTTCGTCCGGTCGAGTTTACCGAACTGGACAAGCAGGCGCACAAAATGATTCTCGCCTACGTGCTCGGAAAACTCGAAGAATCCGAAAGGCAGGCCCCGATTGACTGGCTCAAGCTGATAGAGGGCGGGATTTTCGAATTCTTTCCCCGGGTGATCCTGACCGACATCAAGGCCCCGGTTTTTCATAAGCTGATGAGCAGAAAAGGGCGGGAGATCAATACCCTGGTGCTCCAGAAGATGGATGAAGATATCAAGGGCCTGGGAGGAGATTTCGCAGACAATTTCAAAAACTACCTTTTTGACCCCAACTATGCCCGGTTCGAAAAAAGGATACTGAAGGCCGCCCATTATCTTGCGACTAACTGGGAATTCCAGATAATTTACAACACGGCCCCGTTCGTCTACGGGATCGATAAAACCAAGGAAGAAATCGAAAACCAGATAGAAGACCATTATGATCTTATCGGCGTGCAGAAAATTTCGCTTCGAAAAAAATCCTTCGGTTTTATAGATCTTTGCGCGCAGCTTCGGTTCCAGCAAAGATGGGCGCATTCGCCCCGCGTACCCAAGACCTCGGTGCTGGGGCACATGTTGATAGTGGCCATGATGTCCTATTTTTGTTCCGTTGAAATGGGCGCTTGCAGAAAGCGCAACTATAATAATTTTTTCAGCGGACTTTTCCACGATCTGCCCGAGGTGCTGACCCGCGATATCGTGTCGCCTGTGAAAACTTCGGTCGAGGGATTGGACGAAATAATAAAAGAATACGAAAGAATGCAGTTTGATGAGCGAATACTGCCTCTGCTTCCTTCTTCGATTCGCGAAGAGCTGGTCTATTTTATCCAGGATGAGTTTTCAAACAGGATAATTGAAGAAGGTATAATCAAAAAGGACATTTCCGGACCGCAGATGGATAGCTACAACATGGACCAATACTCTCCGATTGACGGCGAAGTTATCCGTGCCTGCGACAAGCTCGCAGCCTTCATCGAAGCCACGCTCTCCATAAGGCACGGCATCCGCTCCCAGCACCTCGAGGAAGGCAGCGAAAAAATATACCGGGAGTACAGCAACCTTGGATCTGGCGGAATCAATTTCTCCGAGTTGTTCAATTACTATAAGTGAAGTTTGGAGTTTTTAGTTGTGAGTTTTGAGTTACTCAAAACTGCATAGTTTTGAGTTCCGAGTTTTTATTTACTCAAAACCAAAAACTGAAAACTGAAAACTGTTTTATTAATTACTCAAAACTAAAAACTAAAAACTGAGAACTGCATTTGCGAGCGGTAATCCAGCGCGTCCTTCAGGCGGGCGTAACAATAAACGGGATTGAAATCGCGAGGATCGGCAGGGGTATTTTGGTTCTGCTCGGGGTCGGCAGTGAAGACTCTGAAGAAGACGCAAGCTATCTTGCCGAGAAAACAGCTTATCTTCGAATATTTCCGGATGAAGCGGACAAGATGAACCGATCTGTTCTGGAGATCGAAGGAGAGGTCCTCGTCGTATCGCAATTCACTCTTTACGGCGATTGCCGCAAAGGAAGGCGGCCTTCCTACGCCTCGGCGGCCCGGCCGGACCTGGCCGAGGTCCTCTACGAATTCTACGTTGCAGAACTTCTCAAATATACCCCAAAAGTTTATACAGGGCGTTTTCAGGCAATGATGGAAGTGTTTTTGGTAAACGACGGGCCGGTGACCTTGCTTTTGGACAGCAGGGCGGTGGGACCGCCGGCCGGGATCGCCACTCAAACCTTCGGCGGCGGCAAGAAAAATCCGGAATGATTGGCGCCACCTTTTCATGGTTTCACGGTGTCCCTACGAGACATTAGTTGCTATGGTGAACGCTTGCAATTGCCGCTCATGAACCAGGATGACGATTTAAACTCGGCTTGCTATGATAGGGATAACAGGCGAGGTGATCAATCGATCGTGTGAAGATTGCAGTTATTGGAAAAAGGCTGGGCTATGCAGTGTGCCATGTGCGAGGGCAGGGGGGTGATTTATTGCATCACGTGCAAACAGGGAAATGCCACCCCGCCCTGGCTTTCCGGGCAGGCGAAGGAAAAGTGCTCCGTGTGCAGGGGCAAAAAGGAAATGAAGTGCCCGGCCTGTGATGGCAAGGGTGAAGTGGAGGCGCGAGAAAAACAATTGTAGATTTTAGATTGTTAATTCAAAATCGCGGAACTTCCGTTTAGGACTTCCTAGTCAAATCTAAAATCTAAAATCTAAAATTCCCTTTCTTCTCATAAAGCCCTTCCAGGGCCGAGCGCTCGACCAGCAGCGCCTCAATTGACGCAGTTCCCGTTCTTTCGCCCAAACCCCGCAAGGCGCCGGAGACTCCACCGCAACCGTATAGCCATGCGCTCGACGCATTTACCAGGGCGTGATGAAAATCGTTGTGTCCATGCCATTCAAGCAGATGCTCCGGTACTCCCGCATCTTCAATGAATGCTCTCACCAGCGCCGGCACCCCCCTGGGAAGGGCTGCGCCGGGATATGTAACTCCAAGTCCGAGGGTGTCGGAAAGCCTTATCTTGACGTCTATTCCGCTCTGTTCGCGAAGCTTCATAAGCTCAACGGCAAACGGGATGCCAAAGCCGTATACGTCCGACCTGGTGATATCTTCAAAGGCGCACCGGGGAACTATGCCCTTTTCAAGGGCTAGGCGCACCACCCTCAGGTATCGCTCGGCTGCATTTTTTCGGGTCGAGCCAAGCTTTAGATAAATGTGGTAATCCGAGGCGGAAGTCAGGATTCCGGTCTCTTTGAGCCCCGCATCGATCGCCAGCCCGATCTCTTCTTCGGATGCGCGAATCCATCCCGTAATCTCGGGAAACCGGTAGTCCCTTGAACGGCACAGATCCATCAGTTCCCTGTCCCGGCGGGTGTATAGAAAAAATTCGGTTTGCCTGATCACGCCCTCCGGACCTGAAAGGTTGTGAAGCCTGTCAAAGAGCTCGACAGCCTCACCCGGTGCGAAAGGGAGCCTGGCCTGGCGCCCTTCACGGAAGGTTGAATCGGTGATGAACATGTCCATTGCCGGTGAGGGTATAATCTGCCGGTCCCCGAACCTGATCCGGGGAGGTTCGCTATAAGGGAAAAAGTCACGGAGCAGGTTCGGCGCAGCTGGATCGTAGATACCTTGCAGGTGCACCTCAGGCCCCTCTCCTGTAATTTTCAATCAGTTTATCCAGCCCGAATTTTCTGACCCTGTAGGAAATCTGTCTCAGTGTGATTCCAAGTTCTTTTGCAGTGCGCGTCTGATTCCATTTGTTCCGTTCTAGCGCCATTAGAATTTCTTTGCGTTCGATCTCCTCGATTCGCGAAAGGGGCTGTTCTGCGCCGTTATCCCCACCCTGCTCGCTCAAGTACGAAGGCAGCAGGTTCATATCGATCTCATCACCGTCGGCCATTATTACCAACCGCTCGATCAGGTTTTCCATCTCGCGCACGTTGCCGGGCCAGTCGTATTTTGCCAGTATGGACATCGCCTGCCTGGAGATTGCGATATTTCGGCCATACTCCTGAGATATCTTCCCGGCGAAATGGCGAAGCAGGTCGGGGATGTCTTCCTTTCGTTCCCTCAGGGGCGGAACATGAATGGGAAAGACGTTCAATCTGTAAAAAAGGTCCTCTCGAAAGGATCCTTCGGCCACCGCGGCCGCAAGGTCCCTGTTAGTGGCCGCCAGGACCCGTACGTCCACTTTCCTGGTAGCCGCGCTGCCCAGCCTCTCGAACTCTTTTTCCTGCAGGAACCTGAGCAGTTTCGCCTGAAGCGGCAGAGTCAGCTCGCCTATTTCATCGAGAAAAATAGTGCCGCCATCGGCCTCCTCGACCCTTCCCGCCTTCGATCTTACCGCCCCCGTAAAAGCCCCCTTTTCATAGCCGAAAAGTTCCGACTCGAGCAGATTCTCGGGGAGGGAGGCACAATTGATTTTCACAAACGGTGACCCGGACCTGGTGCTAAGTTCATGCAGTATTTTTGCAACCAGCGTTTTGCCCGTTCCGGACTCTCCGAGCAGAAGAACCGACGCCTTGCTCGGCGCAACCTTTTCCATCTGGTGCTGCACCACCTCCATGGACGGGCTCTTGCCCACCATAAAGACACGGTCCCTGGTATCCGAACCGCTTTTGCCCGGATGAGAACAGTCAAGCAGAAGCTTCATTTCCCGCAGCCTGACCTGGAGATTCAGGCTTACAAATTGCGCTATCAGGGTCGCAATAATCGACAGCAGCCGGATGTCTTCATCGAAAGGAACTTCATCTCCGAAAAGCCTGTCTACATTGAGGACCCCTATGGGCTTGCCGTGCAGCAGGATGGGCACGCCGAGGAAGCTGATCGATTCCTTCTGAACGTGCCTGGAGCGCGTCTTGTTCAAAAAGAGGGGCTCTTTGCTTATATCCGGCACTATGTATGCCTGGGCGGTCCGGAAGATCAACCCGGTTATTCCCTCGTCCTCGCGATAGACACCACGCTTTCTTTCCGCCTGCGTGAGCCCGTGAGAAGCCCGGATGACAAGATAGCCGGTCTCTTCATCCTTGAGAGTGACCGTTGCGCGTTTCATAGCAAGAGAAGACGAAAGGATCGCAAGGATAGTGTCCAGGGCCTGGTCGAGCTTGAGGGCCTGCCCGATGACTCGGCAGGTTTCGAATATGACGTTGAGTTCTGTTTCTCGTATTCTTTTTTCCATAGTAGGGAATGCCTGACTCAACATTCATGCCAAAATCAATGAAAAGTGAGCATGCGGCAGTTGAGCAGAAATAAGATTTAAAGGTGATAGGTAAGCAGAGCGCGGTTATAGGAGAACAGAAACAAATTCAATTTGCCGATTGTGACGTGAGTTAGTTTCAGAAAAGCATCAATAATATGAACAATTATGTACTTCTCATCCAATGTTGAACATTTGTGTTCCAAAATTAAACAGATCTACAATTCCTGACACATCCCTTTGATTTGTTCATAATTGAAAACGGGTCCATCCACACACACATACTTGGACCCCACATTGCAGCGGCCGCAAATGCCTATGCCGCACTTCATCCGTTTTTCCAGGGTTGTGATGATCTGGCGATCTTCGAAGCCCAGTTCCTTGAGCCCGAACAAAACAAATTTTATCATGATGGGAGGGCCGCAGACAATCGCAATGCGATTGAGCGGGGATGGCGCCTCCTGGCTGAGAATGGTGGGAACGAAGCCTACACGCTCTTTCCAGCCAGGAAACTCACTATCAACGGTCAGGACCAGGTTGACGCCGCCGGTTTTCCATTCCTCGAATTCGTAAGTATAACAAAGGTCCTTTGGTGAGCGGGCCCCGTAAATGGCAGTGATGTCGCCATAATCCGCACGGTTGTCGATCATGTGTAGAAGCAGGGTGCGAAGAGGCGCCATCCCGATGCCGCCCCCGATGAACAGTATGTCACGGCCTTTCATGTCTTCGTACTGGAAGCCGTTGCCGAGCGGGGCGCGCAGTCCGATCCGATCTCCGGCGTTCAACTGGTGGATACGCTGGGTGATTTCGCCAACCCTCATCACACTGAACTGCAAGTAATCCCTGCGGGTGGGGGGAGAATTGATGACGAAGGTCGATTCGCCCGTGCCGAATACGGAAATCTGGCCGACCTGGCCGGGACGGAAATTAAAGGCGGCCATCTTCTCCTTATCGTCCAGAGTGACCCGCAGAGTGCGAATGTTGGCGGTCTCATCAATGACTTCCTGAACGGTCGCCAGATCGGGCAGATACGGGTTATTTAGAGACTTATTGTCGGTCACAGACATTCTCCTTCAATTGCCCTGCCGCCTGGCGAATATCTATGGACACCGGGCAGTTCCTGATACATCGGCCACAACCGGAGCATCCCAGGAGGCCGTCGTATTTTTCGGGAATGTAGCTGAACTTGTGTCCCACGCGGTTGCGGTAACGGTTCAGTTTGGTAGGACGGGGGTTATGGCCGCTGGCTTCCAAAGTGTAGTGATAAAACATGCACGAATCCCAGGACCGTAAACGCTCCCCCCGAAGGTTGTCGGATTCGTCGGTTATCGTGAAGCAATAGCAGGTCGGGCAAACAAATGTACAGATACCGCAACTGAGGCACTGGGCGGCCATTTTCTGCCAGTACTCGTTATCTTCGAAACGTTTTCGGAAGGCCTCTTCGTTTCCGCGCAGGTCAAGGGTCCCTATCCGATACTGCGAGACATCCTCGATGATCCTGCCGGCTTCGGACTGTTGGTCCTGTGTGGGGGCTTCCCCAAGGGAGTCAAAGAGGTCCGGGGCTTTTTCTGTCAGGTTCTCCACGACGAAGCCGCCTTCAATACCCGTTATCCTGAAATCGCTACCCTCCATGTCTGCCGGCCCGGAGCCCACTGAAGAACAAAAGCAGGCGCCGTCCGCCTCGCGGCATACCAGGGTGGCAAAAAGAGTGTTCTTGCGCCGCTCGATATAGTACGGGTCCTTATAAGGGCCGCTTGTGAATACCCGGTCGAAAGTGGACAGGGCTTTGAGATCACAGGGGCGGGCGCCAAACACAAGGGTAGGGCGGACTTCGGACCGATCGTCCAAACTGAGAGCGGCCTTCAGCGGATCCTGCGGATCTTTGCAGTACTCGTATCGCAACAGTGTTTCGGCCTGCGGAAGAAGGATTTTCTTCAGCGGCAATGTGGTCTGCCTGTCAAGTACCGGGACTACACCTGAGCGGTAAGGCATAAAAGCGGTTGGCCCTGTTTTGTTGCCTTGCGATGATGCCGGCGCCAACAGATCGATCTTGGAACAGAGCTTGTCGAGGGTCGAGCGCAAGCGGTCCAGCGCAATGAATATTTTCCCAGCCATGATCACTCCGTGATAAATGCCCACTCTTGTTTGACTTTTGCCTTTTTACTTTTTGCTTCTGCCTTGTTTAAACGCCTGTCTCGCCCGGGTCAAAAGTCAGCATTGGCGGGACTGCGTTCGGATCGAGACCCGCCGTATAGCCCAACTTATCGCTGATAATTTTGTTGAGCTTTTCTTTTATCAGGGTTACGGGAATTTCCATGGGGCAGACCCGTTCGCATTCTCCGCATTCAGTGCATCTGCCGGCAAGATGCATCGCATGAATCATGTGGAACAAGAATTTTTCTCGAATTCCAGTGCGTTGTGTCAGCCACCTTGGTTCTCGAGTCTCCGCGATGCACTGGTCCTGGCAAACGCACAGAGGACAAGCATTTCGGCAGGCATAGCAGCGCATACACCGATCCAGATCCGATTGCCAGAAAGCGAGCCTTTCTTCCAATGACTTTTGATCGACTGCCTCTACGTCCCTGTAGGCGTCCTCAGGGCTGATGCGCAGCACTGCCGGCTCGCCGATCATCGTGTCGCAGATGACGGGATTCGGATAGCGGCATCGGAGGCACTTGCGGGCAAGAACGTCTTCCAGCTTGAGTTTATGGGTCCCATCCGTATCCTCGAGGAGCAGGAAGTTGTCCTCCACCCTGGCCGATTTCACATTCGAGCGCGGCACTTGCAGCATGATCCGGCGCCAATCCACCGTTCCACGGCAGGCAATGCCGAAGATGTGCAGTCTTTCGCGGGCCACGAACTTTTCCTGGATGAGCGCCACCAGCGACCGGCTGTCACAGCCTTTTACGCATATTCCTATCTTCTTATCTTTATCCGCAGGTTGCGGAGCGGGAGGTTTGACCAGGTAACCCGTAAGGTTCTGAGCGCAAAACGGGCTCCAGATAAGCCTCGATATCGATTCGACATCATTGATGAAAACAGGGGTCGTGCGAAGCGGGTCGGAGCTTTCCGCCCAGCCGATCATCATGTCCAGTTCAGGCAGAGCTTCTTCCACCAACTTATGCAATTCGTTCAAGACCAACTCCTGAATTAGGACCCAAGTTATGAATCTGTTCTGTAAATTCGGTCACCACCTTCTGCCAGCGCTGACCCTCGGCTGCCGATACCCAGGTATAATGAAACCTTCGCGCATCTATTCCCATGAAAGGCAGGAATTGCTTGAGCACCTCGAGACGGCGGCGTGCGTGGAGGTTTCCGACGGCATAGTGGCAATCCTTCGGGTGGCAGCCGGAGACGAGTACGCCGTCCACGCCGTATATGAGCGGTTTTGCGACAAACAGGGGGTCCATGCGTCCAGTGCAGGGAATGCGCACGATTCGCAGGTCCGTAGGCTGTTTGAAGCGGCACACGCCGGCCGTATCGGCGCCTCCGTATGAACACCAGTTACATAGAAAACCAACTATTTTGATCATCGGTCCTTTTAATCCTGTTAATCCTGCCTGAAAATCTTTTTCAGGCGCAGAGCTCATTGACTGCAGCAAGGATTTGGTTGTCGGTCGAGTGCTGCAACTGTATCGCTTTGGGCGGACAGGTTGCATTGCACAGGCCGCAGCCCTGACAGACAGAAGGCAGCACTTCCGCCTTCTGGATACCGCCCCTTAGTTCCTTGAACCTAATTGCGCCGAAGGGGCAAACCTCAATACACTTTCCACAGGCGACGCAGGTCCTTTCGTTGACCAGGGCAACCTGGGGGTTGGTTTCGATTGTATCGCGGGAAAAAAGGGCCTGCACCTTGGAAGCCGCTGCACTTCCCTGCGCTACGGAAGCTGGAATGTCTTTGGGTCCCTGGCATGCGCCGGCCAGGTAAACTCCAGCGGTATTGGTTTCAACAGGGCGCAGCTTTGGGTGGCTTTCCATGTAAAAGCCATACTGGTCGTAGGAGATGCGAAGTTTTTCGGCCAGCGCACCCGCCCCTGCGGAAGCCTCGACCCCTGTGGCCAGAACCACCAGGTCCGCTTCCACCTCCACCTGAACTCCCAGCAGCGTGTCGGCGCCCTGTACGACCATACGGTCCCCGCGCGGATAAATTTTGCCCACCCGGCCACGAATGTATTGCACCGCGTACTCTTCCTGAGCCCGGCGAACGAACTCATCATAGTTTTTGCCGGGGGCCCGGATATCCATATAAAAAACATAAGAGTTGGAATCGGGCAGGTGGTCGCGTGTCAGAATCGCCTGTTTGGCGATGTACATGCAGCAGACCCCTGAGCAGTAAGGACGATCAACCGACGGGTCGCGCGAGCCAACGCAGGCGATAAAGACTATGTCCTTGGGCTCCCTGCCGTCCGATGGGCGGCGAATGTGGCCGCCATACGGCCCCGAGGCGCTCAGGATGCGCTCGTACTGAAGGCCGGAAATAACGTCCGGGTAGCGGCCCGCGCCATACTCGCCATAAACCGAGTGGTCGAAAAGATCGTAGCCCGTCGCCACGACGATAGCCCCCACTTCCTCCGTAACGATTGAATCCTGCATATCGAAGTCGATTGCGCTCACGGGGCACAGTTTCTTGCAGACCCCGCATTTGCCCTTTGTGAATTGACGGCAATGCTTCGGGTCAATGGCGGCTTTCCTCGGAATGGCCTGAGGGAAAGGGATATTGATGGCTTTGGTTGCGCCAAGACCCACGTTGAAAGCGTCAGGCGCCTTTCCGGGGCATTTCTCCATGCAAAGGCCGCAGCCGGTGCATGCTTCCCAATCGACATAGGTTGCCTTTTTTCTGATTTGGACACTGAAGTTGCCAATGTATCCATTTATGGCTTCGATCTCGCTGGCAGCGTACAGAGTGATGTTTTCCTTTTGTGAAACATCCACCATTTTTGGGCCAAGGATACAGGACGAACAGTCAATAGTGGGAAAAGTCTTATCGAGTTGCGCCATCTTTCCGCCGATCGAAGTCCGCTTCTCGACCATTACAACATCGAGGCCGCCTTCGGCGCAGTCCAGTGCCGCCTGAATGCCGGCTACTCCGCCCCCTATAACCAGTACTCGCTTGTTGACCGGCATCCTGGATGAAAAAAGCGGCTGATTGAAACGCAGCTTGGCCACAGCCATGCGAACCAGGTCTGCCGCCTTGCCGGTGTTGGCCACACGGTCTGTTCCGATCCACGAAACGTGTTCGCGGATATTGGCCATCTCGAACATGTACCGGTTGAGGCCCGCTTTTTCCACAGCGCGGCGGAATGTGGGTTCATGCATTCTGGGTGAGCACGCCGCAACGACAACGCCTTGAAGTTTATGCTCGCTGATGGCCCGCTGGATCTCCTGCTGGCCGGGCTCGGAGCACGTGTACATATAGCTTGTGGCATAGACGACATCGGCAAAGGTGAGCGCCTCCGCCGCCACCGCTTCGGTATCCACCGTCCCGGCTATATTGGTTCCACATTTACAAACGAACACGCCGATACGCATATGTTATCCCTCGAGATCCTGGAGCAGGCGGCCAGGGTTTACGAATAATTTATCCATGCCCAGCAGTTTCGGTTCGATCCCCAGGGCAAGCCCTATCAACTGTGGAATGTACACGACGCAAAGATCGAAAGTGCGCTTGTTGTAGCTGTTTACCTGGTCCTGGCGCAGATCGAGGTTCTGCTGGCACAAAGGACAGGCCACCGCTACTGCTTCGGCGCCGAGGCGGGCCGCCATATCCAGAATTCGCCCGCTCAGCTTGCCGACGATATCGTTGCGGGTGACGCCGTAGGTGGCCCCGCAGCACTCGGTTTTGTAAGGAAAGTCCGGAACCGTGGCGCCTGTGGCCTGGATCAGCAGGTCCATAGATGTTGGATTTTCGGGGTCATCGAACCGGGCCGCCGCCGCCGGTCTGGTGAGCAGGCAGCCGTAGTAAGGCACAACGACGTGCCCGGTCAATGGGCGCCTTATGGATTTTTGCACCCCTTCAACTCCGATTTGTTCATAAATGAACTGCAGCAAAGAAACGGCCTGGATGCGATCGTCGATTTCCATGCCGGTCAATTCCACAAAAGCCTCGCGCTTTTCCGGATGTCCATTGATTTCCAGCGCTCCCTTAAGCGATTTGAGGCATCCGGGGCAGGGGGTCATGACCAACTCGCAACCATGCTGAGCCGCGATGGCCAAGTTGCGCCCGGCAAGGGCAGCCGAAAGCATTGGATCATAAGAATGGGCAGGCGTGGAACCGCAACAGTTCCAGTCCGGAATTTCGACAAGCTCGATTCCAAACGCCTCGCACAAGGCGCGTGTCGATACGTCGTACTCGGCGGCCAGCCCCTCGAGGGAACATCCTTTATAATAGGCTACGCGTTTCACCAGGTTTCTCTTCTTTTAATTCGGGTTTGAGTGGTCAGTGGCACTCTGATATGGGGCGGTTACGCCTTAATTTGGCGCGTTCGAAAATCCCGGCGATTTCTTTCCGCCCGTTTATCCTGGGGGGTAAAAAGGAGAGTTTTCCCTTTTTAAGGACCCTCGGAGCAAGATCCATGTCTGTGAACGGCCGGCCCGCCCTGATGTTGTACACCGGGAGAAGTCCGGTTTCGAAGACACGCCCGAAGGTTTTTACCGATCGAAGGAACTCATCATAGAATATACGGATATCGGGTTCGGTAACGGTCTCTTCCCTGCGGGACATGATGCGCAGGGTCTCCATTATACGTGCAACATCAAGATCGTTGGGGCAGCGGGTGGTACATGCCTGGCAGTTTGCGCAAAGCCAGATCGAGCGGGAATTAAGCACGATCTCCTTTTGCCCCAGTTGGATAAAACGCATGATCTGGTTGACCGGATAGTCATAGACGAAGGTGTATGCGCAACTGGCCATGCAGTTGCCGCACTGATAACATTTGCTCACCTTCTGTTCGCTTGCTTCTTCGACCTGCCTTACAAAATCAGCATCAAAGGTTTGCTGGATCGAAATGGAATTGACTCGCTTCATCTCATCTCACTCGCATGGGGAATCGGAACACCTGGGAATTTGCTCAGTTGCTGCTTCCTTCGTAACCCAGGTCAGAGAGCAACTGCTCATAATCGTATTGTAACCGCTGATAGATACGGGCGTTTTCGATGGCGAAAGCGCACTGTTGAGCTATGGCTGTGACCAGGTTAATTTGGTTTTTAGTAAAAGAGGGCCGTTCCCCGGTAAAAATGCGGAGCACACCGATGAATCTGCCCCGGACCATCAACGGAACGGACAAAATCTTACGAACGCCCTCTTCGGCGCAACTGGCCGGGTATTGAACACGCGGGTCCGTGAAGACGTCGTCGATCACCACTGCCTCGCCTGCCATATTTGCAGCCATGCTTTTTGAAGCATCGACCGGGCCCTTGTCAAGGAATTCGCGGCTCAGACCATGGCTTCGCGCAACGTACAGATTTTGTGTTTTGGGGTCAAGCAGGCGGACTATGCAACCCTTGACGCCAAGGATCTCGGTAATCTTGGAGACCACCAGTCCCAAAACCTTGCCGATATTGGAGGTTGCGCTGATGGTGGTGCTGATTTCCTGAAGGATAAGTAAATATTTTCTCTCATGTTCGATGAGCGTGTCCAGGTGGTGTTTGCTGACAACGGACAAAATGCCCTGGCTGACCAGGGCCGTTGCGAAGCCAAGCTCCGGGACGGTGAATTCGTGCGGATCGTTTGAAAAGAGCGCCGCCATTGCAACGGTTTCATGCCCCACCTGAATGGGCAACACTGCGAAGGCTTGAATGCCTTCGATCATCATGAGTTCTTTTTCGGCCGTCACCTCATCGTTTTGAAGACTTGGAACGCAGATGGTTTTTCCAGGCAGCCGTGAGCATACCCAATCCGCTGTATCATCGGACTTACCGAACAGGAAGTGCTCGCTCAGACCGCAACTGGCAAGCAACTCCATTTGGTCGCTCTCCAGGCCTTTCATCTTGACGAAGCAGCCTTTGAGATCAAGGGTCTTTGCGACCTTTCCGGCAATGAGGCCCATCAGGCATTTGCTTTCAGCGCCGTCACACAGAATCCTGCTGACCTCGACAAAAGGCGTCAAATAATCGATTGATCGCATCCTGTTTCCCTCTTTTTTTCCCAGCAACAAAAACGTGGCGGACCCGCAGTTTAGAGTCTTATCTGATATGTGCGGATAGACGCTAATAGAGGAGTCAAACGTACCTGTAGATTATACTGAACTAATTGGTTTCGTCAACCCGAATGTGAAAAATAGGACACAGGACGGAAGACGGAAGACGGAAGACAGAGAAAATAGGACTGAGGTGAGAATATTCCAGTTGCATGGACCCGGGGCATGGGATATTCAGAGCTGAAAAGTGTTTAGGAGAAGTTGGGCTGCGGCGAAAACATTGTGGGCAATCGGGGGTGGAGTATATGCACTGGGGGTGTCCAAAATGTGGCCTGTTGAATCCTTCTGAGATGGCGTTATGCTCATGCGGCACGGCTCATAGGCGGACGTTCGAGGCTGATGAGCATACGGCGGAGACGGGGTCCCGGGCTGTCGATCCAACCTCGAAGGCGGACCCCGCAATTCCGATGCCCTCACCGGAGCTTTCGCTCGAGTTCCACGGTTCGGCGCGGGAGTATTTTCGGATTTGGATCGTGAACAAGTGCCTTACGCTGCTTACGCTTGGCGTCTTTTCGGCATGGGCGAAGGTACGCAGGAAACGCTATATGTACTCCCACACGACTTTGGGAGGCACTCCACTTCAATACTTGGGCCAGCCGATCCCAATCCTCAAGGGACGATTGATCGCGGCGACGGCTTTTCTGCTTTATTATCTGTCGAGTCATTTTTTCACTTCACTGCTGCCCTATGTCGTAGGGGCCGGAGCGGTCGCCGCGCCATGGGTGATGGTGCGTTCTGCAGCCTTTAACGCCCGTTATTCAGCTTTCCGCAACATGACGTTTCATTTTAACGGGCTCTATCCGGATGCCTTCAATGTGCTGTACGTCTGGGGTGTTGTCCCTGTCTTAATAGTTATATGCATCGTGGCGGCGAGGTTCGGCGGCAGGAGTCAAGTGGGCTTTGCAGTGGGCGTTACAGCCCTTATTTTCATGGTCTCGTTTCCCTGGTGGATGAAGCGGCTGAAAAAGTTCATCGTCGAGCGCTCTTCCTATGGCGGAAGGAAAGGGGCTTTTTCCGCCACTGGCGGACAGTTCTTCAAGATTTATTTTATCTCTTTTCTCATAGTGCTCGCCGTTGCAATCCCATCCGGCGCACTTGCTAACTACCTCGTTGGCCCCAAGAATTCGTTCTTTTCCTTTGCCTTGCTGGCCCCTATTTACCTCGGATATGTGCTGGCATTCGCATTCGTCCAATCGCGCAGCGGCAATCTGGTCTGGAACCACACCGTGCTTGGGCCGATTCGCTTTCAGTCCGCCTTGCGCTGCAGAGATTTGCTAAGACTTTACGTGACCAACGCGCTCGGCATAGTCGCTTCCTTAGGGTTGCTGATCCCCTGGGCCGTCATCCGGACGATGAAATACCGCGCGGAGACCATGCGGGTCATGCTGGAAGGGGAACTGACCGAATTTGAGGGGAGCGACCTCAGCATGGTCGGGGCGCTGAGCGCCGAAACGGTAGACATCTTTGAGATGGATTTTTCATTATGACCAGGGTTGAAGGTCATTACTACGATGGTTTGAATCCGGTCTGCGTGAGTGCTGGAATGGATTTTTCAGACCAGGAGGCCACACTGACCGCCGGGGCCGTTTCCGAGCGCTATGCGATTTCGCATCTCAGAATATCTCCTCGCATCGGCTCAACCGGCCGATTCATCACCCTCCCGAACGGAGGTCAATTTGCGTGCGCAGACTGTGTGTTCCTTGATTCGGTGCCCCAGGAAAGCCTGCTGGAAGGACCGGTCGCATGGCTCGAAGAGCGGTGGTATATCGCTCTGGCTTGTATAGTGATCGTTTACAGCACGCTTCTGGCTGGCTATTTCTTCGGCTTGCCGGCGGCCGCGACGCGCATTGTCGCCCATATTCCGATGCAGGCTGAGCAGCCGTTGGGCAAGCAGGCCCTTAGCTGGATGGATGGAAAAGGATGGTTTAAACCGACAAACCTCGACTTCGACACCCGGATACCTATAAGGAATGGTTTTGAGGGACTTTACAAAGATTTGCCGTCCAAGGATTACTACCGGCTCGAGTTCCGATCGAGCAAGGTTTTAGGCCCAAACGCCCTGGCTTTGCCCGGTGGCATTATTGTCATCACTGACGAAATGGTCAAAGTTGCGGCCTCCATGGAAGAAGTGATGGCTGTGCTCGCCCATGAGATAGGACATGTCGAGCTTCGCCATACCATGAGGAGTGTGCTGCAAAACTCCGTTGTTGGGGCAGCAACTGCCATGGTGACCTCCGATGCCGCATCGCTTAGCGTGGCTGTGGCCGGCCTTCCGATGCTATTGGCCCAAACGAAATACTCTCGCGAGTTCGAAGCTGCTGCCGATGATTATGCCTTCCGTCTGCTCAGGCAAAAAGGATACTCGCCCGCAGCCTTTGCTTCGCTAATGGAGCGGTTGGCAAAGAAGGATAAAAAGCAGATGGGCGTCTTCGCCTATATATCCTCTCATCCAATGACCAAGGAGCGGGTGGCGGCTGCCCGTGCGGCAGCCAAAGAAGTCTCAACAACCCCGGTGCGCTGACCAGGACTGTGCCGGGGCAAGAAGCAGCGCAGGAGGAAGGACACGATGAAAATCATTACCATTACCGTATGTCTGTTGATGCCATTTTTCATATTTTGTACTGCTGCGATGCCGCAGACGACCGAACCTCAAAGCAACGGGATTGAGTACATGAAGCCCCCCTTGAGTCAATCCCAAAATATCAGATGGGCACAACTGGTTGGCACATGGTTCGGCGACCAGCCGACTAAAGATGGCGGCAGGTACATGTGGATTAGTAATCGATATAACGATGGAACATACAAGGCACATTTTAGAATCACAGATGCCTCAGGCAAAAAGATGGAGAAAATAGAAGTAGGCGAGTGGGGCGTTGCAGGAGATATTGAATTCCTTATCTACAAAGGCGATCTTCAGGGTGACAAAGTAGTTAACGTGGATCCGACAGATCCTAATAATCGCGATGTTTACAAGATACTGAAACTTAACGACGAAATTTATGAATACGAATTGATCGATTCCGACATCAAATTCACTGCTAAAAGAGTTCCGGTGGACTTTAGCTTTCCGGAATAAGGTATTGGGCTGACACGGAGGATACGGATGCAAACGGAACCGCGGCGTAAGGAGCGGACCATGAAAACCTCACGGGAGATGGAACTTCTGCTCGAACGCATGCCGGTGGGCCGGTTGGCTGTCATGACTGCGGATGGTCCATATGTCATTGCCGTGAACTACTTGTTTTTTGAGGGCGGCATTTACTTCCATAGCGGACAAGCGGGCCGAAAGATGGAGGCGCTTCGGTCAGATTCCCGGGTGTGCTTTCTAGTAGACGATGTCGGACCCCAAGTTATTTTTGAACAGGGCTGCGGGATTAGTCAGATTTACGAAAGCGTCGTCTGTTTTGGAAAAGCCGAGGTGGTGGAAGGGCCGATAGAGAAGATGCTAATCCTGGAAAAAATGGTGCAAAAGTTCGTGCCCGAAAATAATGCTTTACCTCCCATGAAAGATCAGAACATCGAGAAAACCGCAGTGGTGAAGATTGTCGTCGAATCGATGAGCGGAAAGGCGAACGTGCTTTCTCCATCGCACACGGTTCTTCTGAATCGCTTTCACGTACAGAAATAGTTTCTGCGTTGAGGGCCGCAGGCGGCCGGACAATTTTTTCCTTCAGTTCAGGACAATTTTTCCCTTCAGTTTAGAATTAGTTCTGCCGATTTGAAGAGAGCACAGCTCATTTCAGAAAAGGAGAACGCAGTGTCCATAGTGCCTATGGTGGCTTCACCCACGTCGTCCGAAACGAGTAACCTGAGCCTTACAGGCATGGGTACGGGCATTGACTGGCAGAGCATGCTGAACCAGCTGACCCAGGTCAGTGAAGAGAGCCTGACACCGTACAATAATCAAATAACAACCTTGAACACCGAAGCCTCCGCATGGAGTTCCTTTTCGAGCCAGCTCAGCACTTTGAAGACGGCCGCGAACACTCTGGCGAGCCCCACGGCCCTGGACCTTTACAGCACCAATGAGACATCTGACTCGAGCACGAGCGCCTCATCGCTGCTTACCTCCTCCGCGTCCTCTACGGCCGGCATAGGTAGCTACCAGGTGGTGATCAACAATACGGCTCAAGCCGAGAAACTGGCCTCCGGATCGTTCTCCTCGCAGTCCAGCGCGCTCAATATTACAGGCGCCATCCTCGTGAACGGCCATGAAGTTCAGATTGCGTCCACGGACAGCCTGCAGAATCTGGAGGCTAACATCAATAACCTTGATACGGGCACTAAGCCCTCGGGTGTAACGGCGGCCATCGTGCAGGACACCCCGACCACATATCGGCTTGTGCTTACCAGCGACAGCACCGGCGCCTCCGGAATCAGCCTCCTCGATGCTGCGACAACGGACACGCTCGGGACCCTGGGGTTCAACGGAACCGGCACGGTCCTCAAAAACCAGGTGGCCGGAGGGGCCCAAAGCGATGGTTTGTCAAGCTCTTCAATGGGGGTCGCCGCCACTCTCGGAATAAGCAGCCTTTCCGGAAATGTGTCGATAAATGGGGTATCGGTCAATCTTGACCTGTCCGACAGTCTGACCACCATCGCAAGTGATATCAATTCGGCATTCCAGACAGCCGGTTATACTAACAACCCAGCTTCGGTTGTCTCCACAACCAATGGTTCCACTACAACCTATAATCTCCAGATTGCAGGCATGACCAGCTATACGGACCAGAGCAACGTGCTGCAAGCCCTGGGCTTGGTACAGGGAAACCGCGCCGATGTCGTAGGAGTTACCGGAAGTGTTGCGAATACTACGGATGGTAAGACTCCGATCACTGCGGCCACCGACATCACAAGCATTTATGGGTACAACACCTGGACCTCCGGAGACAAAATCACCCTTTCGGGAACGGCACACGATGGGTCTGCAGTGGGACCAACCGATTTCGCGATCACCCAGACTACGACGGTCCAGGATCTGCTCAACCAGATACAAACCACGTTTGGCAGCGGCGTCACCGCTTCTGTCAATTCAAACGGAAGCATCCAGGTAGTAGACAGCGCAACCGGCGCCAGCCAGCTCTCCGTTAATCTCCAGACCTCACTTGCAGGACCTTCAGGAAGTAATGCCGGGGTGCTGAATTTCGGGTCTTTCGGACAGGTCGGGACCGTCCATAGCTATGTGCTGCAACAGGGTGCAGATGCGGCATTCACCGTGGACGGCATGAGTATGACCAGCGCGTCCAATACAGCCACCAACGCAATCTCGGGCGTTACGCTGAATCTGCTTGGAGCTGACCCGAATACGACCGTGACGGTCAGTGTCAACCACGATGATCAGAGTATCGAAACCGAGGTCAACGCTATGATTAACGCCTACAACGGTGTCATATCATACGTAAACGGGCAGATGACGTACAATTCCAGTACAAACACAACAGGCGGACCTCTTTTCGGCAATAACGCCCTGGAATCGATAAAATCTCAACTTGAATCCTCAACATTGAGCCAGGTTGGCACGGGCTCTTTACAATATCTATCCCAGGCAGGCATAACAGCAGGTCAAAACGGGACTCTTAGTCTGGACACAGCGACTTTCGAAAGTGCGCTCTCATCGAATTTCCAGGATGTGGCCGCTCTTTTCTCAGATTCAGGCTCCAGCACCGACAGCAATTTTCAGTATGTCGCTAACAGCAGTTCTACACAATCCGGTACGTATAACGTTAGTGTCAGTCAGCTTCCAGGAACAGGTCAAAACATTGTCGGTCAGATTGACGGCGAAAATGCCACCGGCCAGGGGAATGTTCTTACCCTTGATGACTCCACCAGCGGGGCCAACGGCCTTTCAATAAGCTACACAGGCACTACGGCGCCGGCCAGCGCCCCTTTCACCGTATCCCGAGGAATCGCGAGTCTTATGAATAGCCTTGTGAATGGATTTACCGACTCGGTGAACGGGACTGTAACCACCCAGGAAGCCGGCTTGCAAACCAATATAACGGCGCTCAAAACTCAGGTAACCAACATGCAGAATAATATCAACTCGCAGACCGCAATGATGCAACAAGAGTTTATAAACATGGACACTGCCGTGGCCCAGTTGGATCAGATGCAAAGCTACCTCACGGTGCAACTGGCCAATTTGTAGAGGGAGGCATGAGGGATCGAGGAATGGGAAAGACTTGGTGCGAATTGGTAGTTTGCTTTTAATTCCGCAATTCCTAAATCCCTCGATTCCGGTGTTTGTTTTTAATCCTTAATCCCTTAATCTCTTAATCTGTTAATAACAGGGTAAACCTCCGGCTCTGCCGGGGGACTCGCATAGTTTGACATTTCCGGGAATATACCAAAATCTGCACATTGTGAACCGATGGGTGGCCCGGATAACTGGCCTAGTTATCCGGGCCACCCGTGAATCATCGGTGATCCCGGATGAACTGTTCCCCCCCTACAGGACTACAATGTTCTAGGGGTGCCACCTTTTAGGTGGCCATGGTTTACAACAGCTTTGAGCGGTCCAAGGTTTCTCAGGCCTCCGGCTTGGCCGGAGGTAACTGACTCCTAAATCTCTAAATCCCATAATCCCATAATCCCTCATAGTGAGGTCCTGGTAGCAGGGCAACAGGTCCGAAAGTTGGCCGCGGTGAGTTGCGGCCATGGTTTGGGAGCCGGGCAGGCGTTAATCCGATAACCCGGAACCCATCAATTCGGGCAAAAAATTTGACACCTGCAGGCAGTTTTGACAGCCGCTACTGTTTGATAGCCGCTACTGTTTGATGGCCGCTACTGTAAAAGGTGTATTTCGTGTAATTTCCCCCTCTATATTGTGGGTGTATGACTACGGCACTGTATGCAAGACCCTACATGTTTCAAGTTATTTTATGGGTTTATTACATTTGTGTAATTCAAAATTGTCCGTTGACGCTGAACGCCTGCCCTGCGAGGAATCCGAGGCAATCCCGCCGGGGGGTGATTCGCCTGGAATACAGCGCCAGGACGTGTACTATGACAGTTGGCATCGTCCTTGCTACATCCTTTCGGCAACAACATTCCTTCAACAAACACAAAACTAGGAAAGTCGAGGAGAAGAACAACCGGCCCTTGAGTTGGTCGTGGTCTTAGATGCGGCCAATAGTTGGAATCGGGACGGATTTGTCTTCAATGTTCTCAGGCAGAGGACTGTCCAAGCTTTCCAAAGCTGCCACTGGCTAAGGATGGATGTATGTCACAGCATTTTAAATTCACAAAAACCAGTTCACTAAGATTTCGCATGAGTTTAATCTTCATTCTCGCGATATTGCCTTCAATGCTTTTTGTACAACATGCCTGCTCCGGTCAGGCCGCCGTCGCATGGACCGCGGACACAGATACGGCCGTGACGGGCTACACTGTAGGTTATGGCACATCGACTGGAAACTACACCAACACCTTAAACGCGGGTAACACCACAACCGCCACGCTGCCAAGTCTGTCTTCATCGCCCTACTACATTGCCGTCGCAGCTTACGACGCCAATAATAACAAGAGTAGTTACTCGTCGGAGCTGGTGGTTGAACCGCTCACTGCGACTGCCGGAACAGGCGGATCGATATCCCCGTCTGGAAGTTTTTTCGAAACCCAGGGGTCGAGCCAAACTTTCACTATTACTCCCACTACAGGCTACCAGGTATCCGGAGTGACAGTGGATGGGGTCTCGGTCGGAGCGGTCACCACCTATACGATATCCAATATCACCGGCAGCCACACCGTCGCGGCCACATTTGCGGCGGCGACGACGAGCTATACAATAACGGCAACGGCAGGCGCAAACGGCTCCATATCGCCTTCCGGTGCGGTTACTGTAAATTCCGGGGCAAGCCAAAGCTTCACCATTACTCCCGCTTCCGGCTGCCATGTATCCACAGTGACTGTGGACGGGGCATCGGTTGGAGCGGTCACCAGCTATACGTTTTCCAACGTGACGGCCACCCACACCATCGCGGCGACATTTGCCACGGCGG
>Ga0209517_10001750_pt1 | contig 31896 bp, 24 predicted proteins | sample PeaSoiMetSII2010_FD_187695 | JGI IMG/M metagenome (GOLD analysis project Ga0209517, IMG submission 187695) | Peat soil microbial communities from Weissenstadt, Germany - SII-2010 (SPAdes) (version 2) | ecosystem: Environmental > Terrestrial > Soil > Wetlands > Peat | place: Germany... | reverse complement strand
TGGGCGCGCGGCGCGGCCGGATGATCATGCAACTGCTGACGGAGAGCCTCTTGCTTGCGCTTGCGGGTGGCGCCCTCGGCGTCCTCTTCGGTAATTGGGGCGCCTCCGCGCTCGGTTCGCTGGTCCTTAGGATCAGCCAGGCCATGCCTGTAGATTTTCCGTTCGACTGGCGCGTGTTCGCCTACTCGTTGGCCGCCGCCATCCTCACCGGGATTATTGTCGGAATCGTGCCGGCCATCCGGGCGGCGCGAAGCAACCTGAGTGCCGTGCTGCACGAAGGCGGGCGAGGAGTGGTCGGATCGAAAAGCCGGCTGCGCAATGCGCTCGTCGTCGTGCAAGTCGCGGGTTCGCTCATGCTGCTGATCGTGGCGGCGCTATTCACGCGGAGTCTCGTGCGGGTGCAACATCAAAACTTCGGCTTCGAGCCGCGCCAAGTGCTGGATTTCGGGATGAATCCCGCCGAGGTCGGCGACGATGATGCCCAAGGAATTCAGTTCTACAAATCTCTTCTCGAGCGCGTGCGAGCTCTGCCAGGCGTGGAATCGGCCAGCCTTGCGAACGGCGCCCCCATGGGCTTCATCTCCAATGTGGACTCCCTCGCGATTGACGGCTACCAACTTCCCGAGGGCCAGCCCAATCCGGTCGTGCAATGGAACGCCGTTTCGCCGGACTACTTCAAGACGTTGCGGATCACGCTGCCCAGCGGGCGCGAATTCACGGACGCCGATAATCAGAACGCCGGTTACGTGGCCGTTGTAAGTGAAGGGATGGCGAGAAAATACTGGCCCAATCAGGATCCGATCGGGCGCATCTTCCGCATCGGAAGCGACATGAAGCACGACGTCCGAATCGTAGGCGTTGCGCAGGACATCCGTAACCACGGATTCCCTCACGGATTGGCTGGGGCCATCGATCCCTTCTTTTATCTGCCGCTCCTGCAGCATTACGAATTTAACTCGCTGGAAGTGCTCCATGTTCGGACCGCGGCGCCGCAAGCGGCGATGATTCCCGAAATTGAGCGCGAAATCCAAACTCTATCGCCGCAACTGCCCATCAATAACGTGAAGCCATTGACCGAGGCAATCTACACGCTGGATGGTTTGCTGATTTACGAGCTGGGCGCATGGCTGGCGGCGATTCTCGGGGGACTCGGCCTCGTCTTGGCCATCGTGGGAGTTTACGGCGTGGTTTCGTATTCCGCCCAGCAGCAGACGCATGAAATCGGTGTGCGCATGGCATTGGGCGCGGAGCCAAAGGAGATCCTGCGCATGGTGCTCCGCCACGGAATGGGAATCGTCATCACGGGAGTCACCATCGGCCTGTTGGGCGCGTTTGGCGCGGCTCACCTCCTCGGCAGTTTTCTCTCCGTGAGCGCGATGGATCCGCCGACGTATGTGGCGGTGTCCATTGCACTGGCGCTTTCCGCGCTCGCGGCGTGCTACGTTCCCGCGCGGCGAGCCATGAGCGTGGATCCGATGATCGCGTTGCGTTACGAATAGGAGACTCGAAATGGGCACCCTCTGGCAGGACATTCGTTTCGGGCTCCGCGTGCTTTACAAGTCGCCCGGATTCACGGCGGTGGCGATTCTCACCCTGGCCCTCGGCATCGGCGCCAACACCGCAATTTTCAGTTTCATCGATGCGTGGCTCATCAAGCCGCTGCCCTATCCGCAGGCCGATCGCCTGATGGTTCTTCTCTCGCACGACACGAAAAAGGGCTTGACCGGCTGGGGCGTAACCTCCACCGCCGATTTTGTGGATTATCAGCAGCAGAGTACTTCCTTTGACCAGCTCGTTCCCTGGACCGCCTGGGCCTTCAATCTGACGAGCGACGGGCCCCCGGAACGCATCGTTGGCGGGCGAGTGGGATGGAATTTCTTTCAGACGCTGGACGCGAAGCCGATCCTCGGCCGCGCGTTTCTTCCTCAGGAGAGCCAGCCGGGAAACGATCACGAAGTCATTCTAGGCGAAGGCTTATGGAAGAGCCGCTTCGCTTCCGATCCACACATCATCGGCCGCCAGATGAAGGTGGATGGGGAAAGCTATACGATCGTCGGCGTCGTGCCCGGCAAGTTTCAATTTCCTTTGCTGGGTCTGTCCAACCTCTGGACGCCGATAGCACTCACCCCCGAGGAGCGAGCGGACCGCAGCGGCGCTTGGTTTCAAGCCTTCGGCCGGCTGAAGCCCGGCGTGACGCAAACGCAGGCGGGAGACGAAATCGCCTCTATCGCCGCGCGCTTGGCGAAGCTTTACGCGGGCACGAACACCAACCAAACGACCGTGCTCAGCCCCATGACCTACGAAATCGGTAAGAACGAGGGCGCGCAACAGGTGACGATTTGCATGTATATCGTCGGGTTGGTTCTCTTGATCGCCTGCGCCAACGTCGCCAATCTAATGCTGGCGCGAGCCACGCGACGCACCAAGGAATTCGCTCTTCGCGCGACACTGGGCGCTACGCGCCCGCGGCTGGTCCGCCAGCTCCTCACCGAATCCATGCTCTTGTTTTTCTTCGGCGGAGCCGGCGGCGTGCTTTTCGGAATGTGGGGAATGCAGTGGATTGAGAGCGCCATTCCCGGCCGCGTCCGGGGATACCTGGTCAATTACGGCCAGGTGAATATGGACTGGACGGTTCTCGCGTTCACTCTCGGCATCGCGTTGCTTTGCGGATTGATTTTCGGCCTCGCCCCAGCGTTCCAGAGCTCCCGCCTCGACCTCAACCGCGAAATCAAGGAATCCTCCGGACAGGCTTCCAGCAGCTCGCATGGTGCGCGCTTGCGCCACATCTTCGTCGCCGGCGAAATCGCACTCGCCGTCGTAGTTCTGATCTCCACCACGTTGCTGGTTGAGAGTTTTGTTCGCATGGTTGGATCGGGCCCGGGCTTTCGAGTCCAGGGCGTCGTGACCGCGGAAATTGAACTTCCCAAGACCGGATATCCGAGTGACGCACAGATTCGCAATTTCGAGGAAGCGCTGCATGCCCGCCTCCTTGCGATACCCGGAGCCCAGTCCGCCGCCATCAGCCAGTTCATTCCGTTCGGCCAATCTGGCGATTCAACGTCGATTCATGTCGTAGGCAAGCCGCCTGAGCCTGCGGGAGAGTCGGTGGACGCAATGGATACTGCCGTGTCGCCCGAATTTTTCTCCACCATGCAGATCCCGCTCCTGCGCGGCCGCGTATTCACACCGCAGGACGACTCTCAATCTCCGCTGGCGGTAGTCATCAATCAGACGCTCGTCGAACAACAGTTCGGAACGAAAGATCCCATCGGCCAAAAATTGGAAGTCGGTGACAAACACACCACCTTCGAGATCGTCGGGGTGGTGGGAAACGTGAAGTTTTTCTTTCTTGCCGAACGCCCGCGCCGGGAGATTTACTTCGCCTTTGCGCAGCGGCCGGCACGCAACATCGGCATCTTAGTTCGTTCGGCGAATCCAGCTTCTCTCGCCGACGCAATCCGCGACGCGGTCTGGTCGGTGGACGCCAGCCAGCCGCTTTCCGCGGTGCGCACGCTGGACGACCGGATTCGCGAGCAAAATTCAGGGAATTCGATCATGACTCGTCTCGTCGGCTTTTTCGGCGCGCTGGCCTTGCTGTTGGGCGTGATCGGCATTTACGGTTTGATGGCGCTTTCCGTGACGCAGCGCACGCGCGAGATCGGCATTCGCACGGCGCTCGGTGCGAGTCCGCGGCAGATCATGCGGATGATCATTGGCCAGGGATTGATGGTTTCGCTGGTAGGAATCGTCGTCGGACTTATTGCGGCCGCAGGCGTGACGCGTGCGCTTGCATTCATGCTTTACGAGGTGGATGCCGGCGATCCCTGGACGTTCGCTGCCGTTGCAATGGTCTTCGCGCTGATCGCGTTGCTCGCGTGCTACATTCCCGCGCGGCGCGCCACGTGCGTGGATCCGATGGTCGCATTGCACTATGAGTGAAATTGGAATCTGCGCGCCGCCGGTCAGGCGAATTCTCGTCGGCTGCGTCGCACGATCGCGGAAAGCCAGGTCACGATAATGGAGCCATTGGTCGAACTGCGAAATCTTGAGAAGGCCTACGACATGGCCGGCGGAAAATATTTTGTATTGCGCCGGATCAATCTCGATATCGGTCAAGGCGAATTCGTCACCATCATGGGGCCTTCCGGCGCGGGCAAATCCACGCTGCTCGCCATTCTCGGAATGCTGGACAGCGCGTGGACCGGCGAATTTCACTTCGCGGGCCAGCCCGTGCACAAACTCAATTTGAAGCAGCGCAACGAGCTGCACAAACAATACGTCGGCTTCGTCTTTCAGAGCTACCACCTGATCGACAATCTCACGGTGTTCGAGAACCTGGAGATTCCACTCTCCTACAAGAATGTGCCGCGCGCCGAACGCGTGAGCAAAGTCTGCGACATCCTCGACCGTTTCCAAATTGTCGGCAAGAAGGATCTTTTCCCGAGTCAACTCTCCGGCGGACAGCAACAACTCGTCGGCGTGGCGCGCGCCGTCATCCTGAATCCGAAGGTAATTCTCGCCGACGAACCCACCGGCAATCTGCATTCCAGCCAGGGCGAAGAGATCATGCAATTGTTCAAGCGTCTGAACGACGAAGGCACCACCATTGTTCAAGTGACGCACTCCGAGCGAAATGCGGCGTTCGGGCACCGCATCATCAATCTCAAAGACGGCTGGATTGTGGACGGCCACTGAGTTCCCTCGAGATTTTCCCCTCGCCGCGTTTGAGGCAACACTCTCTTTCTGCGCCGAGTCGGGATTTGATCACTTCTACAAATGCTTGGGGCGGCGTTCATTCGCGTTCCACGAAGTGCCGTCGGGGCACATTTCGCTTGGGGAACGTTTGAAGGACTGACGCCGTTGAGTTAAAGAGCGGCCGTGGTGCCGGGGAGCGCTTTTCAGGAAGCGTTGCGCGAGTTAGGATGACTCACCAGCGGTGAATATCGCGAATATGAGATCCGTTACCCCAAACTCGCCACGCGTGCTGCTTGCCGACGACTTGCCGGACGTTCGCGAGGCGCTGCGTCTGCTCTTGAAGGGCGAAGGATTCGAGACGCAGGCCGTCTCTTCGCCGGCGGAACTAATCGCCACGCTGGAGACGCGGGAGTTTGACGCGATCCTGATGGATTTGAATTACGCGCGGGACACCACCTCCGGCGAGGAGGGCCTCGATCTCCTGGGCCGCATTCAGGCGATGGACAGCGCGCTGCCGGTGATCGTGATGACGGCGTGGGGAAGCGTCGAGCTGGCGGTGGAGGCGATGCGGCGCGGCGCCCGCGATTTCATCCAAAAGCCGTGGGAAAACGCGCGCCTGCTTTCGATCCTGCGGACCCAAATCGAATTGCGCCAGGCGTTGCGGCGTGAGATTCGCCTCGAGGCGGAGAACCGGCTGTTGCGCGCGGAGCACCGGCCGACCTTGATTGCCGAGGCGCCCGCGATGCAGCCGGTGCTCGAACTGATTGCGCGGATTGGGCCTTCGGACGCCAACGTCCTGATCACCGGCGAACATGGGACGGGCAAGGAAGTGGTGGCGCAGACTCTCTACGCGCTTTCAGGGCGCGCGGCGAAGCCGATGGTCGCGGTGAACGCGGGCGGGCTGAGCGAAGGCGTGTTCGAGAGCGAATTGTTCGGGCACGTCAAAGGCGCGTTCACGGACGCGCGAACGGATCGCGTGGGCCGCTTCGAACTGGCCGAGGGGGGCACGCTCTTCCTCGACGAAATCGCAAATATCCCGATGAATCTGCAGGCGAAGCTGTTGCGCGTTTTGGAAACGGGCGAGATGGAGCGCGTGGGGTCGTCGCGGACACAGCGTGTGGATGTGCGCATTCTGGCCGCCACGAACGCGGACGTGCATGCGGAAGTCGCGGCATCGCGTTTCCGGCAGGATTTGCTTTTCCGGTTGAATACGATCGAGATTCACCTGCCGCCGCTGCGCGAACGGCGCGAGGACATTCCCTTGCTTGCGGCGCATTTTCTGCGCGCGTACTCGCAGCGGTACCGCAAGACGCTGCGAGGCTTCGATGCCGCCGCGCTGCAAGCGCTGGGATCGCACGCCTGGCCGGGCAACGTGCGCGAGCTCGATCATGCTGTGGAGCGCGCGGTTCTCCTCGCGCAAGGCGATCAAGTGCGGCCGAGCGATCTCGGATTGCGCGCGGCGGGCGCGGGCAGCGCGGTGCGGATCGAAGAGATGAGCCTGGAAGACGTCGAACGCTATCTCGTGCAACGAACGCTGGCGCGCTGCGACGGCAACGTCAGCCAGGCGGCGAAGGCGCTGGGCCTCTCGCGAAGCGGGCTGTACCGCCGCATGCAAAAACACAATCCATGAAGCGCATCACCTTCGAGCGGCGCGTGCTCCTGCTGGCGCTGGCGGCGGGCCTGCCGGGGTCCGCGGTGGCCCTGACGCTGTTGTGGACGGGCGACTTCAGCTCGCGAACGGCGTGGACGCTCACGCTGCTGATCGCCGGGTGCTGGCTCGGGTTCGCGTTTGGGCTGCGGCACCGCGTAGCTTTCCCGTTGCAAACCCTCTCCAACATCCTGGCTGCAATCCGCGAAGAGGATTTCTCGATGCGCGCGCGCGGCGCCGGGTATGGCGACGCGATGGGCGAAGTGCTGCTCGAAGTGAATACTCTGGGCGAGACGCTGCGCGAGCAAAGGCTGGGCGCGCTCGAAGCGTCTGCGCTCCTTCGCAAAGTGGTCCAGGAAATTGATGCGGCCGTCTTCACCTTCGACGAGAAAAACCGGCTGCGCCTGGTGAATCGTGCGGGCGAGCGCTTGCTGGCCGAGCCGTCGGGGCGATTGTTGGGAGCGACCGCGGATGAGCTGGGTCTGGCCGCGTGCCTCGAAGGCGAGGCGCCGCGCACCCTCGACATAAGCTTTCCCGGAGGCGCCGGGAAATGGGATATCCGGCACAGCACGTTCCGCGAAGGAGGCTTGCCGAACCGGCTGTTGGTACTGAGCGATCTGAGCCGCGCGCTGCGCGAAGAAGAACGGCAGGCGTGGCACCGGTTGATTCGCGTGATTGGTCACGAGTTGAATAATTCGCTCGCGCCGATTCAATCGGTGGCCGAGAGTCTGGAATCCCGGGTGCTGCGAGCGAAGGGATCGCCTGCGGGGGGCGCATTGGCGGGGATGTCCGCCGAGACGACCGACGACATGGAAAAAGGCCTGGGAGTAATTCGCGCACGCGCCGAAGCGCTGGGACGATTCATGGCGGCGTACGCGCAACTGGCCCGTCTGCCGCAGCCGAACCGGCGGCCGGTAGGGGTTGCGGAGTGGATCCACCGAGTGGCGACGCTCGAGACGCGCCTGAACGTGAGCGTCTCCGAAGGGCCGAGAATAACGATATCCGCCGACGGCGATCAATTGGAGCAGCTTCTCATCAATCTGGTTCACAACGCAGCCGACGCCGCACGCGAAACCGGCGGCGGCGTGCGCGTCGGATGGGAGGGTGGAAGACGCCAGCTTACGGTCTGGGTCGAAGACGACGGGCTAGGGCTCTCCAACACCGCGAATCTTTTCGTCCCCTTCTTCACCACGAAGCAAGGGGGATCGGGCATCGGCCTGGTGCTTTCTCGGCAAATTGCGGAAGCGCACGGCGGGAATCTGACGCTCGAGAATCGGCGCAAGGGGCACGGTTGCATCGCGAAGCTGCGGCTGCCGCTCGCGGTGAACGCTCGTGGTGAACCGCCTGCGGTGAACGCTGGTGGTGAACCGCTCGCGGCTCCGGCGGATGCGACGAATGATTCCTAGTGAGCGGCTGCGAATTCTCGAAACGGAGATCGTGAACTGCCGTCTTTGCCCCCGGCTGGTGGAATATCGCGAAGAAATCGCGCGAGTGAAGCGGCGAGCGTATCGCGAATGGACGTATTGGGGAAGGCCCGTGCCGGGCTTCGGGGACGCGCGAGCGGGACTCTTGATCCTGGGCCTCGCGCCCGCCGCCCACGGAGCCAACCGTACCGGCCGCGTATTTACGGGTGATCGTTCCGGGGATTTTCTTTACCGCGCGTTGCATCGCGCGGGATTCGCGAATCAACCGGAATCCACCGGGCGAGATGACGGCCTGCGGCTGCGCAACGCTTACATTTCGGCGACCATCCGCTGCGCGCCGCCTGCGAACAAGCCGCTACCGTCGGAGATCCGAAATTGTTTGCCGTACTTCGAGACGGAACTGGAAACGATTCGGCCGCGCGCCCTTCTTGCGTTGGGGAAAATCGCTTTCGACGGCTACCTCCATGTCTTGAAACAGCGCGGGCTGATCGCGCGCGTCTCCAGTTATCACTTCGCGCATGGCGCGCGCTTCGCGATGCCTGCGCCGCTTCCGCAACTCTTCGCGGCGTATCACCCCAGCCAGCAAAACACGCAGACGGGACGCCTCACAGCGGCAATGTTCGCGAGCGTGCTGGGGAGGATTCGAGAATTTCTAGACCGGAAGGACTAGCGCAAACGTTCGCCTTCGTGGGTGACGATGTGAACGTCCACCCCGGGCGCATCCCGCAGGAAGCGATTCACGGCGGTAAGGTAGAAATAGCGGCGCAAACCCTGGTTCGCGGTCCGCCCGAAAATAATCTGCGTGATGTGCTTTTCTCGGACCACTCCGGCCACGGATCCCGCCACACTCTTGCCTTTGACGCGTATAAGCTGCGCCCCGAGATCTTGCGCAAACTGGACGTTCGCTTCGAGGGTTTTCTGGTCCTGCGGCTTGTTGTCCGTGCCCATGTCCACATAAATGACGTAGAACTCGGCGTCGAGCCTGCGCGCCATGCGCGCGGCGCGCGCAATGATGTATTGCGCCGCGGGATTCGAGCTGATGCAGACCGCCAGGCGCTCTCGAACGGCCCAATTGTCATCGATGTCCTTCGCAGCCATGTAAGATTCCAGGCTGCGATCCACATGCTCGGCGACCTGGCGTAGGGCCAGTTCCCGGAGTGCGATCAGATTTCCGCTGCGAAAGAAGTTCGAGAGCGCTTGATTGACCTTCTCCGGATTGTAGACGTCACCGCGGCGGAGGCGATTCTGCAGCGCTTCGGGCGTGAGGTCCACCATCACGGTTTCGTTGGCCAGTAGCGGCACCCAATCGGGGACGGTTTCGCGTACGGTGATGCCGGTGATGGCGTTGACCGTGGGCGCGAGGCTCTCCATATGCTGAATGTTCATCGTCGAGATGACGTCGATCTTCGCGGCCAGAATCTCCTGCAGGTCCTCGTAACGTTTGCGGTGCTTGCTTCCGGGGATGTTGGTGTGGGCGAGTTCGTCGAGCAGTACGACCTGCGGGCGCCGCGCGATCACGGCGTCCACGTCCATCTCCTCAAATATGGTGCCTTTGTATTCGAGCTTGCGGCGGGGCACGGCTTCCAGCTGAGACGCAAGCTCGACGATTCCCGCGCGGCCGTGCGTCTCGACGACGCCGATAACGACGTCCTCACCCCGGGTGTGGCGGCGGATTCCTTCGCTCAGCATCGCGAAGGTCTTGCCGACTCCTGGGGCGTAACCCAGAAAGAGCTTAAACGCGCCCTTCGTTTTCTCTGGCGGCGAAACTACCTCGAGCCAGTCTTCAGGACGTTTGGTCATGGGCGTTCTAGGGGCCGCACTTAGGCTACAATACCCGCGTGCTCTGGCGCATTCTGAATCGCGCGTTGCGCTTCGTTCTATCGCTCGCCATCGTCCTGGCCCTCACTTGGCTATTCCGGAAGGTGCTCCCGGCCAATCACACGACGATCGCGCTTTTTTTCCTCCTGGCAATTCTAGCAGTTTCGGCGGCGTGGGGTTTCACGGTTTCCGCGTTCATGTCTGTAGCCGCAATGCTCGCGTTCAACTATTTTTTCCTGCCCCCGGTGGGAAAACTCACGGTCGCCGACCCCCAGAATTATGTGGCCTTGTTCGCATTCCTGGCGACCTCTCTCACCGGTAGCCAGCTCTCCCAGAGAATGAAGCGGCAGGCGGAGGAGGCGCACCGCCGCCGGGATGAAGCGGAACGTCTGTATATGTTTAGCCAGCGGCTGCTGGTTTCGGGAAACGTGATTACGTTGTTGAACGCCATCCCCAACCACATCGTGGAGTCTTTCGGGTTGGGAGCGGCGGCGCTCTATTTGGAGAACAAGAAGAAATTCTATCGGTCAGGCGGCATCTACTTGGATGACGATGAGATGCGCCGGGTCGCACGTAGGGAAGAGCCGGTCTTCGACGCTGGCCGGAGCCTGTATTTCGTTCCCGTGCGGATGGGAAATCGGGCCATCGGCAGCCTGGGGATGTCGGGACGCTTGCTTTCACGGGAAACCCTCGAAGCTTTGGGGACCATGGTGGCGATTGCGGTCGAACGGGCGCGCGCCGTAGAAGAACTCGGGAAAACGGAAGCGATGCGGGAAGGCGAGCGATTGAAATCCGCGCTCCTCGATTCCATCACGCATGATTTCAGGACGCCACTCACTTCCATCAAAGCCAGCGTCACGAGCTTGCTCTCGACGCCTTCCACGGCCTCGCCGGACACGCGCGAACTGCTCACGGTAATTGATGAAGAGTGCGACCGGCTGAACGGGTTGGTCGGCGACGCCGCCGAAATGGCGCGGTTGGACGCCGGCGAAGTGGAATTGAAGCGCGAACCTCAAGCCATCGGGGATATCATTTCCGCTGCGCTGGAACAGCTGAAACTGCCGCTGGGCCAACGCGAGGTGCGCGTGGAATTGCCCGCGAACCTGCCGCCCGTGAAAGCGGACTCTTCGCGGATCAAAGACGTTTTGGTCCGGCTGCTCGAAAATGCGGATGCTTATTCGCCGAAAGGCACCGCGATAACGATCACGGCGGAGGTTGGCGGAGAGTTCGTCGCCATCTCGGTGGCGGATCAGGGCCCGGGAATCGAGGAAATGGAAATGAGCCTTATCTTCGACAAATTCTATCGCGGGCGGAATCAGCGATATCTCGTTCAGGGAACGGGAATGGGACTACCCATCGCCAAGGCCATCGTTGAGGCGCACGGCGGGACGATTAGCGTCACGAGTCAGCTCGGCCGTGGTTCCGTGTTTTCCTTCACGTTGCCGATCGCTCGAGAACGGGCGGCGCGCGCATGAAGGTTTCCACGATTCTCGTGGTGGATGATGAGCCGCAAATCCGGCGCGTCTTAAAGACGACGTTGGCGGCGGACGGGTACGCGATCGTCGAGGCGCATGACGGCCCCGAAGCGCTGGAGAAGCTTCGCGGCGAGCGGCCCGATCTCATTCTTCTGGACATGAATATGCCCGGGATGGACGGCCTCGAGGTGTGCCGCGAAATCCGCTCGGCTTCGGATGTGCCGATCCTGATGCTGACCGTGCGCAATGCCGAGCGCGACAAGGTGCGCGCGCTCGATGCCGGCGCGGACGATTACGTGGTCAAGCCGTTTGGAATTCAGGAGCTCCTGGCGCGCATTCGCGCGGCTCTTCGCCGGGCCTCGCCGGACGAGGAGGCCGTGACGGTTGCCAGCAAAGAACTGGGCTTCAATTTTGGCGCGCGCGATTTCACCGTGCGCGGTAAGCAGGTTCATCTGACGCCGAAGGAATGTGAAGTGTTGCGTGAACTCGTGCGGAATCACGGCAAGCCCATCTCCCACCGTAGATTGCTGCAGGCCGTTTGGGGGCCGGACTATGGCGAGCAAACGGAATACTTGCGCGTGGTCGTCAATCAGCTCCGCAAGAAGATCGAGGCCGATCCTTCGCGGCCGAAATTCCTGCTGACGGAACCGTGGATCGGATACCGCTTCGTCCTGCCCAAGGACGCCCGCACCCATGGCACCGATAGCGCGTCGGAGTGAAGCGTCTCAGCGCGGGCGCGCGGCCCGGAACCAGCGAACGAAACTGTTAAGGCCGGCTTCCAGGGGCGTTTGGGGTTTGTAGCCTAGAAATTTTTCCGCGCGCGAAATATCGGCCCACGTCGTCGGAACATCGCCCAATTGCGCCGGCAGCGCGCGCCGCACGGCGGTGCGGCCGGTGGCGCTTTCCAATTTCGCAATCAATTCATTCAGCGTCACTGGGTGCGAATTGCCGAGATTGAACACGTCCACTCTCGCGCCGTGGCTCAACGCCGGCGAAAACTCGAGCGCCGCGAGCACGCCCGATACGATGTCGCCCACGTACGTATAGTCCCGCGCGGTCGATCCGTCTCCAAAAACAGGAATGGGTTCGCCGGCTTCCATGAGCGCGGTGAATCTGTGAATGGCGAGGTCGGGCCTCTGCCGCGGCCCATAGACGGTGAAGAAGCGCAAACAGACGGCCTCGAATTGATAGAGGTGAGCGTACGCGAAGACCAGCAATTCTCCGGCGAGTTTCGTGGCCGCGTAGGGCGAAATGGGCCGGAGATCCCTTTGATCTTCCGAGAAGGGGACGACACTTGCCGCGCCGTAGACCGAACTCGAAGATCCGTAAACAAATTTTCCGACGCCGAATTCCTTGGCCAGCTCCAGCAGTTGCATCGTCCCCAGGACGTTGACGCGTTCGTAGAGCGCGGGCCGTTCGATCGAAGGTCGCACTCCCGCGCGAGCTGCGAGATGAAGCACGGCATCGGGACGAATGGACGCGAAGACTTCGCGCAGCTTCGCCGCATCGCAGATGTCCGTGGGGAAAAACTCAAATGATCCTTGGCGGCGGATTTCCTTGAGGTTCGCTCTCTTCTGCGCCGCCGCGTAGAAGTCGTCCAGATTGTCCACGATCGCGAGGGAATACCCGCGGGAGAGCAACGCTTCGGCCACATGCGAGCCGACAAATCCGGCACCGCCGGTGAGCAGCACGCTTCGGGAATTCGCGTTCATGAAGGAGTCTTCAAGAAGCCATCCGCGCCGCCGCCGGAGCCGCCTGCGTGGTGAGCAGGCCGGCGTTTTGACGGACCGCCCACTGGAGCCACTCGCTCAAAACGATCAGCGCCCATAGCGAGCGAGAATGATCCGCTTTGCGCTGCCGGTGCTCTTCCAGCATTGCAACGGCCGCTTCGGTTCGGACGCCGGCTTCTCCCAGAATGGACGCAGAGAGTCGAGAATGCGCCCAATCGTAGAGCGGCTCGCGCAACCAGCGCGCCAGCGGCACGGAAAGCCCGCGCTTGCGGCGATTCACAATGGAAGACGGCAGATATTGAGCCGCGTACCTCTTCAAGAACACTTTGGTCGTAAAACCGCTCACACGATCCGCAGCGGCGAGGCGAGATGCGAATTCCATAACGGCCTGATCCAAATAGGGCGCGCGCAACTCAATCGCAAACTTCATGCTGGCCCGGTCGGCTTTCGTGAGCAGGCCTTCTGCAAGAGAATTTTCGAGGTCCACGCGCTGGAGAGTCTGGAGCCAGTCCGAAGCCGGCGAGAGGTCGAGCTGCGAGGTTACCGCAGGCTCCACTCCCAGACGCGCCAGAATCGCGGGCGAAATCGCTGAGGTCCAAAGCAGGTGCCGGGGCACGGGCGCCAGGCCATCTCCGCGAACAAATCGCTTCAACAGGAAGGACAACGTGACCTTCTTATCCGTGGCGGGCCAGCGTTCCACCGCTCCGCGCAGGAGCGAACGGACAGTTCCCGGCAATCGCGAGTAGCGTTCCGACAGGTTGGCGCCGAGATACGTCGGGTAGCCGCCAAAGAGTTCGTCCGCGCCCTCACCGACCAAAGCTATTTTCACGTTCTCCGCGGCGCGCCGCGAAAGCAGCGCGGTAGGAACCCAGGCCGGGTCCGCCAGCGGTTCGCCGGAGGAAGCAATCAGCTCCGCCAGCGTTGCGGGGACAACTTCAGGAGTGACGTCCACTCGATGCAGCTCAAGCCCGAGCAACTTGGCCGCGCTTTCCGCGTAGCCGCTCTCGTCGTAGGACGGCTCAAAAAACCGCAACGTGTAGGAATGGAGCCTGTACTCCGGCCGCAATTTGCGGAGAACCGCCGCCACCAGAGACGAATCCAGGCCGCCGCTCATGTACACGCCGTACGGCACGTCCACGTCGCTCTGAGAGCGAACCGCTTCTCGAAACACTGCGTCGAATTCGCCGGCGCTCGGCCTACCTTTTTCAACCGAGGGCATTGAACCCCACCGCCAATACCGGCGAGAAGAGATCTTTTGCCCGCGGATCTCAACGATCTCACCCGGCCCGACCTTGCGAATTCCTTCAAACGGGCTGCACGGCGCGGCGAAGAATCCGGCGGCAAGATACCCGCGCATGGCCTGGGCATTCACACCCGCACGCAAATGCGAGAGTACGACCAGCGCCGAGACCTCGGAAGCAAAGTACGTCTCGTCCGAAGCGTGGAAATGCAACGGGCGCTCCCCGGCGCGATCGCGCGCCAGAAGAAGGAGCTGATCGCGGTCGCTCCACAGACCGATGGAAAATGCCCCCACTAGGCGCTCCACAAATCCCGGTCCCAACTCGAGAAAAAGTCCGGGGAGCACCGCGACGTCCGTTTCCGCTTCCACGGGACGCCCGCGGGACGCCAGCCAGCGCTTCAATTCACGGTGATTGTCGATCTCGCCGTTGCAAACGACGACGATTCCGCTCGCTTCGTCCACGATCGGCTGCTGCCCGTCGCTCAAGCCGCGAATTGCCAGGCGCACTGCGCCTAAAGTGGCCGGTCCGCGGCTCGCCACGCCCCAGCCATCCGGTCCGCGATGGGCGAGGCGCTCGAGCATCAGAGACACATCGGCCTCGCGCGCGGCAGCTTCGCCGCGCCCTTTCCAATCGATGGCTCCGCAGATGCCGCACACTCTAGTGCGTCCTTGCCGGCAGCAGGAGCGCGCCCCACCACCCGGGCATGATTTGCTGAACTTCCGCGCCCGCACCGGAAGCGAGCGATTCGAGCTGCGTCTTCTGATCGTCGCGCGCGATCAGATAGGCAGGACCCGTTTCCCTGGCCAGCCACTCCGGTAGGTCGCTCGGAGGAATGACGTTCGGCGGCCAGCTTCGGTTGCGCTCGAGTGAAAACACCACGTAGTTGCTGGTGGTTTCGTGGCCGTCAACGCTAACCAAGGACACCGTCCTGCCAAGATAATACGGCAAGCCGGTCGGAAAACACTGCAGAAGAACGATATCCGCCGGTCCGGCAGAGACGGCCACTTTGACGGCTAGGGCTCGGCTCGAAAGCGTTTCCGCGTAAGTCTGCACATCACCCCACGCCAAGGTGAGCCATAGCGACATGAACACCGAAAACACGGCGAATACGAGCTTCGGGCTGCGAAGCGCATAGGCGACGAAGCCGAGGATCGCTCCGATCGCGAAGGCCCAGCAAGTTGCACCAAAAAGCCCCTGCAATAGCTGTCCTTCGGTGCCATGAACACGCAGGCCGCGGATCAGATAGGGTCCGCGATAAACGTCCAGCCAGAGCAAGACCGCAACTACGGCGCTCACGGCGGACATCAGCAAGGCGCTGCGCCGCACCAGCCGCGACGCCCTTCCCTCCGGTCGCGCCCTTGCAAGAGAAAACAGCCTCGCCAGAAGAATTGCGAGAGCTACGAGAGCCGGAAGCACATATTCGGGCAGCTTCGATTTGGAAAGTGAGAAGAATACGACCACGACGGTGGCCATGACCGCAAGCATTCGCTCGACGGGAAGCCTACGACTGCGCGTCCGCCAAGCAGATACGACGGCCCCAGGGAGCAACATGCTCCACGGAAAAAAAAACACGGCGATGACGATCACATAGTAGTAGATCGGGCCATGGCGATGGAACTTCGTGGTCGAAAACCTTTGGAACGACTCCACCATGAGACCGTAGTAGGGAAAATCATGCCGGCGGAGCGTCACGCCGACAAACCAGGCCAGCACAATGCCGAAGAAGATCAGCAGATTCACGGGCGAACAAAATCTGCGCAAGGCTCCTCGGTGCCGCTCCACCAGGCCGAAAACCAGCAAGACGAGCAGCGGCACGAAGAAACCCACGGGCCCTTTAATCAGCGTTGCGATGGCGGCGGCAAACGCGGACGCCGCATACCAGGCGCGTTGTTCTCGGCCGGAACTTTTTTCCGCGAGAAATCCAGCGAAAACTGAGGAACACACCGCGCACGTCAATGCCATATCGAAAATCACCATGCGTGAAAAGGAGACGTACATGGGCGTCGCGCCGAGCAGTACGACTGCGAGCACGCCCGTGCGCCAGTCAAACTCGCGGCGGCAAAAAAGATAGACCACCACCAGCAACGCGAGCCCGAAAACAACGGAAGGAAGGCGCGCGGCTGCTTCCGATTTTCCGAAGAGAGAGAAAGAAAGGGCGACCGCGCGAAAATAGAATGCCGGCTTATCGAGATACGGAAGCCCGTCGTAGGTGGGAACCAGCCACGTCCCGTTCGTCTTCATTTCGAGGGCGATGGAGGCGTTGCGCCCCTCGTCGGGATTGATCAGGGCCCAGCCGCCGAGCCTCACGAATAAACATGCGCCGGCGAACAAAAATGCGGCGAGGGTCCACCAGAGGCGGGCGTGGCGCTGAGTTTCCCCGGTGAGCGAAGAGATCCCAGCCCGAGCGGGCTCATCCATGGGATCGCAATCGTGAGGAGGATTCCGGCAGTTCCGCTCGCGCACTCAACTCTACGGCTTGCGGCCGCTTCATTCGGCGTTCCAGCCACATCACGCCGAATAGGTCCACAATGCTCACCCACAAGCGGTCCCACACCCCGTAATGGGTTTTGCCACGGCGCCTCGGCCGATGCGTCACTTCAACGGAAACCACCCGGCCTCCCGCGGCCTGCACGAGAGTTGGCAGGAAACGATGCATATGGTCGAACTGCGGCAGAGTCAAAAACAGCTCACGCGAGAAAAGTTTCAAGCTGCAGCCGGTATCCGGCGTGCCATCGCGCAAGGCCATGCGCCGGACACGATTCGCAATGCGCGAAGAGAACCGTTTCACCCAGCTGTCCTGCCGGCGCCGGCGGTTGCCGCAAACCAGTTGAGGCGCAAAAGGTTCGCCGTGAGCGTTCTTCGCGAACGGCTGAGCGGCGCCATGAAGCACATTCAAGAGCGCCGGAATATCCGCGGGGTCGTTCTGCCCGTCGCCATCCAGCGTGACGATCCAGGGAGCACGCGCGTTTCGGATACCCGTGACGAGCGCGGCGCTCTGGCCGCAAGCTTCCGCGTGACGCACCACGCGCAGGGCCGGGTAAACCTGCATGGCCGAGACCAGTGACTGCGTAGTCCCGTCAATGCTGCCATCGTCCACATAGATCACTTCAAACGTCTCAAGGCCATCGAGCGCGGCTTGGATTTCGGCCAGCAGCGGCTCGATGTTTTCCGCCTCGTTGCGCACCGGCACCACCACAGAAATTGCCGGCGGCAAACCCAGGTTGTTATCCAATGCCATTCTGAAGCGCCCCCATGCGCCACGGCCCAGCGCACACCCCTATAGAAACTTGGATGCTATCACAGGGTGAGCCACGGCTTCGACCACTTGCAAGGGTCTAGGACAGGTTCAGGAACCTGTGGGTAAATGACTGTCCTCACAGCAATTGTGGGTTTCTTTCTGCTCCCGTCGGAAGTACAATTTCGGGCTTCATGGGCTCTTCCCAGGGCTCCACTCCAAAACACATCGGGCGAGGCGAATGATGATCATGCTTAGAAGATTTGGAATCGTGGTTTGCGCGTCATTGCTCCTGGTTGGTGCGGCGGCCAGTTCCTGGGGGCAGGCGCCGCCCGCCGAGCCCAAACCGGCGGAAGCCGCGCCGAAACCCGCCACGCCCCCCGAGACGCCCAAGGAAGAAACGGCGGTAACGGAACACACCATTCGCATTGGCGGCCAAACGATCCCCTACAAGGCCACGGCCGGGAACATCATCCTCAAGAACGAAAAAGACGAGCCTATCGCCAGCATGTTCTACACCGCCTACATCCGCAGCGATGTAAAGGATTCGAGCCAGCGGCCGATCGCTTTCCTCTATAACGGGGGCCCCGGCTCATCGTCCGTTTGGCTGCACATGGGGGCTTTCGGTCCCCGGCGCGTCATCACCTCCGACGCCGCTGCCACGCCGCCGCCGCCCTATCAGCTCGAAGACAACGCCAATTCCCTTCTCGACGCTGCCGATCTGGTGTTCATCGACCCCGTCGGGACCGGATTCAGCAAGGCCGTTGGAGACGCGAAGAATAAGGACTTCTGGGGCATCGACGAGGACGTGAAATCCATCGCGCAATTCATCGTTCGCTACGTGAATCGTAACCTGCGCTGGAACTCGCCCAAATTCCTCATCGGCGAAAGTTACGGGACATTCCGCGACGCGGCTTTGGTGGATTACCTGCAATCCCACGAAGGCATGTACTTCAACGGCGTAGTGATGATCTCGACCGTGTTGGATTTTGAGACCATCGGATTCGACACCGGCTCCGATCTTTCCTACGAGCTTTATATCCCGAGCTATGCGGCAGTCGCCTGGTATCACAAGACGCTTCCTGATCGCCCCGCGGACCTCGCCCCATTTCTCACCGAGGCGCGCCAGTTCGCGTTCGGGGAGTACGCAAGCGCGCTGTCCAAAGGGACGAGCATTTCGCCCGAAGAGAAAACGGCGGTGATCAAGAAGTTGGTGCATTTCACAGGTCTGAGCGAGGACTACTGGACGAAGGCGAATCTCCGCGTACGGTTGCAGCAATTTATGGACGAACTGCAGCGCGCGAGCGGATTGACTACCGGCCGCTACGACGCGCGCTTCGCCGGTCCGAATCTAGATTTACTTGAAGAGTATGCCAGCTACGATCCCGTCGAAGCCGCGATTACCGGGCCGTTTACCTCGGCTTTGAACCAATACCTGCGCCAGGATCTCCAAGTCACCAAGGATCAGGACTACATGATTCTGAGCGACGAGGCGTTCGGGGCGTGGGACTGGAAGCACAAGGGGCCCGGCGGCGATTCCGATCCCACATCGCCTCCGAACGTCGAGCCGGACTTGGCGGACGCACTGGTGACCAATCCGCACCTGCACGTGCAGGTGGAAAACGGATACTTCGACATGGCCACGCCGTTCTTCTCCACCGAATACACGATGAGCCATCTGGGACTTCCGCCCAGCTTGCAGGATCACATCGAGCTGAAATACTACGATGCCGGGCACATGATGTATCTACACGCGGATGACCTGGTGAAGCTCAAGGCCAACGTAGCGGCCTTCATCGCCAACGCCTCGAAGCCATAGCGTGCTTGCGATTCGCGAAAGTTAAATACCGGCGCGGGGTTTATTCTTGCGCACGAAGTCTGCGTCTTGATTCGGCTCGGCGTCGCATTCGATCGCGATCGCGGGGATTGGATAGTGGCCGCTGATACGCAATCGTTTAGTCGGCTGAGCGTTCTTTTTCCGCTTCGATCTCTTGCGGAGTCAATCGCACTTTGGAACCGAGAAAAGAGTAGTACGCAATAAAGGCGTAAGCGAACAACAACAACCCATAAGCCTGCGCAAGGCTATGCAATTTTTCGGAGAGCAGCCCCATCGCGGGCGGAAAGATCGCGCCGCCGACGATGGCCATGACAATCAACGAGCCGGCGATCTTCGTGTTCGGCCCCAAATTCTTCAAGCCAAGCGCAAAGATCGTCGGAAACATCAACGACATGAAAAAGCTGGTGAGAAAGATCGCCCACAGCCCCGTCCATCCGGGATGGAAAACTCCCACGCCGACGAGCCCGAGATTGATCAGGCTGTAGATCCCCATCAATTTCCCGGGAGAAACAAATTTCATTAAGTAGGAAGATGCAAATCTCCCGACGCCGAAGGCCACGAGCGTCCCCGTCAGAAAATACCCCGCGAACTTCTCCGGCTCGTGCGTGTAGTCCTGAACGTAGGTAATGAAATAGCTCCAGGTGCCGACTTGCGCGCCCACATACAGAAACTGCGCCACGACGGCCAGAATGAAGTGCCGCTGACTCAGCAAATCGAGAACGTTGCCTCGCTCCTCATTTTCCGCGCCCGTCACGTGCTCCCCAACGATGGCGGGGAATTTCGTACGCGCGATCAGCGCCGCCAGCACCAGGGCAACAATCCCGAGCACAAAATAGGGGCGAATGACCCGGAGCGTCTCAAGCTTGAGATACGCATCGTAAGTGTGCGCGGCCTGCATCGCGCTGACCTGCTGCGGCGTCAACTCCACGCCGGAAAAAATAAAGATCGTGCCCACGAGAGCGCCCGTAATCGCGCCGAACGGGTTGAATGCCTGTGAAAAGTTCAAACGGCGCTCCGAAGTTTCCGGGTCGCCCGCTTGCGCGATAAATGGATTGGCCCCCGTCTCCAAAAACGAGAGGCCGCTGGCGATTACAAATAGCGCCAGCAGAAAAAACGAGTAGCGTCCCGCCAAGGCCGCCGGCCAGAACAGCAATGCGCCCACCCCATAGAGAACCAACCCCGTAATGAAGCCTGCCTTGTACCCCAACTTGCGCATCAGCAGACCCGCCGGGATGGCCAGAATGAAGTACCCAAGGTAAAACGCAAATTGGATCAAGCCCGCCTCAAAACGCGTGATCTCGAACGACTTCATGAATTGGCGTATCAAGACGTCGTTCAGGTTGTTGGGAATGCCCCAAAGGAAGAAAAGCGCCGTCACCAGGAAAAATGGAAAGATGTTGCCGGCTGGGAAAAGTGGTCGAGCGCCCGCCGAGCGCGGAGCGCTCGCGAGACTCGGATCGGTTTGTCCGGGTGTCGTCTGTATTGTCAACGGGGCCTCCCTAGGTAAGCGCGCGATCCAGATGCACGTATCCGCCGTCCACGATCATGTGTTGGCCGGTGGTATGGCCGGACTGGCTTGATATCAGGAACACCACCATTGCCGCAATCTCTTCGGAAGTGGTCATGCGCTTCTCGAGCGGAATCTTGGAGATAATCGAAGCCAGCTTGGCCTGAGGATCGGGAAACGTTTGGATCCAGCGTTCGTAGAGCGGCGTCATGACCTCGGCCGGAAGCACGGAGTTCACGCGGATTCCGAACGGCAGCAGTTCGACGGCCCATTCGCGCGTCAACCCCATGATGCCGCCCTTCGCGGCCGCGTATCCGGACGTGTTGCCCTGGCCCGTGATGGCGACCTTCGATCCGATATTGACGATCGATCCGCGCGCCGCCTTCAGAGCGGGAAGCGCATAGTGCGCCATGCAGTAGTAGTGCAAAAGATTTTTCTGCAGCGAGACTACAAATTTTTCGGGATTCCCGGACTCCAGACCGACGCCATCATTCACTCCCGCGTTGTTCACAAGCGCGTCCAATCGCCCCGCGACCGCGAGAGTTTCCCGCACCGCCCGCGCGCAGTCCTCCGGACGCGAAAGTTCCGCAGTCACGGCAAAGCTGCGGGAGCCGCTCGCCTTTAGTTCCGCTTGCGTTTTCTGGATGGCGTGGACGTCGCGAGCGACGATGACCGGGATGGCTCCTTCTTTCGCCACGGCGCGCGTGATGCCGCCGCCGATGCCCTTGTCTCCGCCGGTGATGAGAACGACTTTATTTGCGAGCCCCAGGTCCATGGTTTTCGGCGCCGGAACTTCCCTGCCGCTTCTCCGCCATATCCGGAGTTCACGGGCGGCTGTGCGCCTTGCTCCTTTTTTTCACCCGCGCAGGTTGAAGTATCCCCCGTCGATCGGGTAATCCGATCCCGTGATTATCGCAGCCTCATCCGAGCACAAGTACTGCGCGAGTGCGGCAACCTCGTCCGGTTGCACCATGCGCCCGGCCGGCTGCGCCTTCGATAGAACGTCGAAGGTTTCTTTTTCACGGCCGGGATAGTTTTGCTGGATGAATTGGTCCACGAAAGGCGTGTGCACCCTCGCCGGAGAAATGCAATTGCAACGAATCCCGTGAGCCAGGTAGTCCCTGGCGACAGACAACGTCATGGATAGCACCGCGCCTTTGCTCATGGAATACGCGAAGCGGTCCGCAATGCCGGCCGAAGCCGCGATGGAAGCCACATTCAAGATCACGCCGCGGCCCCTCTCTTTCATCGGACCGATGCAAGCGCGCATGCAGTTATACACGCCTTTCACATTCACGCGGAAAAGCTTATCGAAATCCTCTCCCGAGGTATTTTCCAGACTCGCGACGTGCGCGATGCCCGCGCAATTCACCAGGATGTCCGGCACACCCCGCGCGAACACGTTTTGAAATGCGCTCCGGACTTCTTCGGCGATGGAAACATCGCAGTGGATGGCGGCAGCCGCTCCGCCCGTCTCGCCGATGGACTTCGCGACTCGGTTCGCTCCATCCAGGCTGCGATCCAGGATGAATACGTGCGCGCCGTGCAGCGCAAACCTGCGCGCGATCGCCTCGCCGATCCCGCTGGCTCCGCCGGTTATTGCCGCGGACTTGCCGTCCAGCCGGAATCCGTTCAAGGTGTGGCTCTCGGAAGACAGAAATTGGCCTTTCCTCGAGAGAGTATTTAGGTTTCCTGCGCCGCGATTGCGACTGAATTCTTTAATCCCCGGCGGCCGCAGCCTTCCCGCGCTCCGCGCGAACCAGCGGCACATCCACCAAATGCTCCGACACAAACCACACTTGCAATTCGTTCGTGCGGATCACGTCGGAGACAATCAGATCGTTCGTGCCGTCGTCGCCCGACTCGCTGGCCTGCCTCGCCATGGTGCGGGCTTCTTTCAAGATAGTTTCGTGCGCTTCCAGGAGCCGCGAAATCTGCACGGGCGCTTCCTCCCGTCCCCGCGGCAACCGCGGAATGAGGGTGGTCTCCGCCACGTCCGCGGCCATCGCGATGCTGATCCCGCCCAGGAGTTGAATGCGCTCGGCAATCGCATCCACCAGCTCGTCCTGCTCGCCGTGGTGCTTATCAAAAAGCAGGTGCAGTTGGTAGAAAGTGGGGCCGGCCACTTGCCAGTGGTGTTTCTTGTACATGTCGCGGAGGGTCATCGTATCCGCGAGAAGCTGGTTCAAGTTTTCCGCGCCAGCCGCGCAAACTTTCTCGTCCAGGCCGATCGGCAATTTGGCGATTTTGCCGAACGCCTGAATTTCGGCCGCGTGCTGATGCTGAATCGGCCGCGCCGACTTCGTGCCCGCTTCGAGTTGGGTGTAAGAAGGCCCGCTCTTGCTGTTTTTTGGACCCATGGCATTCCCCCTGTGTCATCCTTCAATTTCATTTCCTGCAAGGCACATCATACGCTTATTTGCCCCTGGGGACGTTCCGCGATGCTTACTGCACCTCCCGCCTGGCTGGGCGGAGCCTGCCATTCATCCATTTTGCTTTTTCGTCCTCTGCGGGCGTCCTTTGGATTTTGTCACATTGACAATCTGCCGCCCCGAGAGAAACAATCGCCACGGGACATGGTGAAAATCTTACTCGGAAAATCAGATCTTCCCCGATCCGCCGCCAAGCAGCGCATGGCCGCGGGCAAGAAGCTACGCGAAAAGGTTCCGCGATCCTCCCAATCCCAATGGACCGCCCCTGCGAAGCGCGCCGATCCCGTTGAGCTGCTCAAACAATCCGATCATGGGAGGCTGTCCAATCTCCTTCCGATTCGTTATGAGCGCATGCGCGCGTCGCCCTTCGCCTTCTTCCGTGGCTCAGCCGCATTGATGGCGGCCGATCTCGCCTCCATTCCCGTTACCGGCATCCGCGTGCAGGCCTGCGGCGATTGCCACGTAGCGAATTTCGGCGGCTTCGGAACCCCGGAGCGGCACCTCGTCTTCGACATCAACGATCTCGACGAGTCGCTGCCCGCGCCGTGGGAATGGGACGTCAAGCGCCTGGCCGCGAGCATCGTGCTGGCCATGCGCGAGGCGGAGTTCAGCGAGCAGCGTTGCATCGGCGCTGCGCGCAGGGCCGTCGAATCTTACCGGAAGCACATGCGCGAGTACGCCGGGATGACGGCGCTGGACGTGTGGTACTCACATCTGAGCGCCGAGCTTTTCGTCCGCGAAGCGAAGTCTGCGGAATCCCGGGAACGATGGCGGAAACGCGAAGCCAAAGCCGCGCTCGATACCTCCGTGCACGAATTCCCGAAACTCGTATCGCTACGCGACGGCCGCCCACGAATCATCGATGAACCTCCCTTGATTTATCACTCCTCGGACATCGCCGCCGTAGGTGAACACGTCCACCGAATATTTCAGAGCTATCGCGCGACATTGTATGAGGGACCCCGCATCCTCCTCGATCACTACGCCTTTGTCGATGTAGCCCGCAAGGTCGTTGGCGTCGGCAGCGTTGGAACGCGCTGCGCGGTGGCGCTGCTGATGGCCGGGCCGCACGATCCCCTTTTGTTGCAAATCAAGGAGGCGCGCGCGTCGGTGCTCGAACCTTACGCGGGCAAGAGCCGGTATACAAATCAGGGCCAGCGAGTCGTCGCCGGGCAACGGATGCTGCAATCCGCCAGCGACGTTTTTCTCGGCTGGACTTCGGACGACGAGGGCCACGATTTCTATTTTCGCCAGCTCCGCGACATGCGCATGAAGATCGATCTCGAGGCGATGTCCAAAGAAGATTGGTTCGAGTTCGTGGAGCTTTGCGGCTGGGTCCTGGCCCGGGCGCACGCGCGCACCGGCGATCCGGCGATGATTGCCGGCTACCTCGGAAAGACGGAAGCCTTCGAGGAAGCCATAGCAAAGTTTGCCGTTTCTTACGCCGACCAGACCGAGCGCGATCACGCCACTTTCCTAAAGGCCATCCGCGCGGGACGAATTCACGCGAATTCGACTCCCGACGACTGATTCACGAATCCACAGAGCCTCGCCATATATTGCGACGCTTTGTCTCTTGGAGTGCGGCGGCTTGCGTGCCCGCCGTACTCCAAAGGGGACGGAAAGAGTAAGGCCGCGCGAGCCTGCGGACTAAGTTCCGTTAGCTGCATTTGGAATTGTGTCCCGGAAATAGGCCCGAAAGGTTTTTGGACTTCAGGGGCTAAAGCCCCTTATGTTTTCAATGGCTTACATCCGAGCTAAAGCCTGCCTGCCGCCAGGCAGGCTCGGATCCCTTAAAGAAGAATGCCGCCTATTCCCGGGACACAACACTAGATTTGCGCGAGGGGAGCCTTTGTAGTAGTTTTCAGCCGTGCAGGAAGCGCTGCTCAACTTCATTTGGCTCGTTATTTCCGCGGCCGGAGTGTGGATCTGGCTGAGCCGCTGGCGTCCGCGCTACGCCCGGAACGAGGATCGGTTGAACCAGGGCTGGATGGCTCTGATCGTCCTCATCTTTCTGCTTTTCCCGGTCATCTCGATGACCGACGATCTGCATCCGGGGCCGGCGTACGCCGAGGACAGTTCCGCCTCCAAACGCCGCATGCCGGCGCTCCAGCAATCCGCGGCGCACCGAGTTCACTCGAACACCCATTCGGCGGCGGTGGCGAGTCTTCCGCCGCAGGCGAATTTCACCGTAAACCTTCTGTTTTCCGCGAACATTGTTGTTGAGAAAACGTTCGCGTATTCGTCGTTGCGTTCCGTGTCCACGGGACGTTCTCCTCCCGCGCTCTCCCTCTAGTTTCGCCGTTCCTATTTACAACCAGGCAGTGGACCGGGATTGCCGGTCCGAGGGAGGTTTTATGAAGGGGACATTCCTCAACCCTTCGCGAATCGCTTCGCTTTGCGGCGCGATCGCTCTCGTAGGCATTTCCATTTTCGCGACCGGCTGCGGGAATGCGAAGGGAGATCCAGCCGCCGAGGCGCCGCCGCCTGCGCAGGTGGAGCACGAGCAGGACGGAAGCGTAATCGAAGTGGATCACCCGGAACAGTTTCCGCTGGCGACGGCCGCTGCGCACAATTCCAGATCCGAGTTGGTGGTGACGGGGGTGGTGGCGCCGGACGTCTCGCGCAACGTTCCGGTCATTTCATTGGCCAGCGGGCGCGTGGTGGAGATTCGCGCGCGTCTGGGAGATATCGTGCAAAAGGGCCAGTTGTTGTTGCGCGTGCGCAGCGACGACATCTCGAGCGCGTATTCCGACTACCAGAAGGCGGTGGCGGACGAAACGCTGGCGCACACGCAACTGGAACGCGCGAAGGATCTGTACGCCCACGGCGCGATCGCCTTGAACGATCTGCAAATCGCCCAGGACACCGAGAACAAAGCAGAAGTGGACGTCAAGACCACTGAGGAACATCTCCGGTTGCTCGGCAGCGATCCCGACAAACCGAACGGCGTGGTGGACATTGTCGCGCCAGTGTCCGGAGTGATTACGGATCAAGAAGTGACGAACGATGCGGGCGTGCAAGCGTTGGGCCCGAACCCCTTCACGATTTCGGACTTGTCCGAGGTCTGGATTCTCTGCGACGTGTATGAGAACGATCTCGCCAGCGTGCGCCTCGGTGACGACGCTGAGATTCGGTTGAATGCGTATCCGAATCAAGTGTTGCGGGGCAAGATCAACAACATCGGCGCGATTCTCGATCCCAACTTGCGCACGGCAAAAGTCCGCATCGAAGTCCGCAATCCCGGAATGATGCGCATCGGCATGTTTGCGACGGCCACGTTCCACGGCCAGCAGCAAGAGACGCACACGGAGATTCCGGCGACGGCCATCCTGCATCTGCACGACCGCGATTGGGTGTTCGTGGCGGCGGGCAACAACAAGTTCCAGCGGGTGGAAATCACGATCGGGGAAACGCTACCGGGCAACATGCAGGAAGTCCTCACGGGAATCAAGCCCGGCACGCAGGTGATCCAGAATGCGCTCGAACTCGAAAATGCGGTGGAGCAATAAATGAAAATTCTCGCCAGTACGCTGTTGTTGCTGCTCGTTTGCGCCCCCGCCGCCAAAGCGCAATCGGCGCCCGAACAAGGAACCCATGAATTGGAACTGTGGACCGGCGGTGGCCACAGCGTTGGCGGCGGCATCGCGGACATCGGCGTCTGGAACGTCGGCCTGCGCTATGCCTGGATTCTCACCAGCCCGCATGGTCCCGGGTTACTGCGCGGCCAGTTTGAATATGCCGTGGATGTGGCGCCGGTCTATTAGGTGTTCGAGCCGAAGGGGACAGCCTATGGAATGGTGCTGGACCCCATCGCCTTGAAGTGGGACTTCCGCTCGCACGGGCGCATTGTTCCCTACCTTGAGATGAGCGGAGGGACTCTGTTTACCAGCCGGGATGTGCCGCCCGGAATTTTGTGGGTGAATTTCGCTTCGGGCGGGGCGGCGGGCGTTTACTCCATGGGAAAGAAACATGCCTGGAGTGTGGAACTCCGGTTCACACACATTTCGAATGCGGGGCTGACGACGCCGAATCCCGGCGTCAATACGCTGCAAGTGCGGCTGGGATTTAGCGTTTTCCGAGGCGGCAGGTAGGTGAGCCGGAAATGATTCGCAAGCTTGTCGATTTTGCTCTGGACAATCGCTTCCTGGTCCTGGCGACAGCGCTCGTACTGTTCGGCTGGGGCGCGATTTCGTTCCATCAACTACCGGTGGAAGCCTATCCCGACGTGGCGGACAACTACGTCGAAATCATCACGCAATGGCCGGGGATCTCCGCGGAGCAGATCGAACAGCAGGTGACCATCCCACTGGAAACAGCGATGAACGGCATTCCGCACGTCACGCACTTGCGTTCGTTTTCGCTCTTCGGGCTCTCCGATCTAAAACTGATTTTCGATGACGAAGAGGCGAACGCCTGGGATCGCGAAAGAGTGCTCGAGCGGCTGTCACAGGTTACGCTGCCGGCTGGCGTGACACCCCAGATGGGCACCGACTGGAGCCCGGTGGGACAAATCTACTTTTTCACGCTGCACAGCACGAATCCAGAGTACGGCGTGATGGAACTGAAATCGCTGGAAGACTGGGTGGTCGAGAAGAATTTCAAGGCCGTGCCGGATGTCGTGGACGTTGCCAGCTTCGGTGGACCGACTCGCGAATATCAGGTTCAAGCGGATCCGGAGAAGTTGATTTCCTACGGGCTCAGCCTCGCCCAGGTGGAACAACAGCTCACGAACAACAACGCAAATGCGGGCGGCAGCTTTATCGAAGCGGGGTTGCAGCAGGTCAACATCCGCGAAGTCGGTCTGGTTAAGAATGTGCAGGACATAGAAAACACCGTCATTGCGACTAAGAATGGCACTCCGATTCGGGTACGGGATATCGCCGTCGTCGCACAAGGTCCGAAGATTCGCCTCGGGCAGTTCGCGCGGGCGATTCATTGCGAAGACGGCAAGATCATTGATAACGACGATGTGGTTTCGGGAATCGTGCTGTTGCGGAAAGGGGCGAATGCGGACGAAGCCCTAGCCGGAATTCACGCAAAGGTCACGGAGTTGAATGACCGCATCCTGCCCGCCGGCGTGAAGGTGGTGCCGTTCATCGACCGCAGCGACTTGGTGCGCTTCACCACGCGCACGGTGTTGCGCAACCTCACCGAGGGCATGATTCTGGTTGCGGTCATCCTCTTCTTGTTTCTTGGGAATACGCGGGGAGCGTTGATCGTCGCCTTTACGATCCCCTTCGCGCTGCTTTTCGCGGCGACTTGCCTGAATCTAAACGGCATCCCGGCAAACTTGTTGTCTCTGGGCGCGTTGGATTTCGGAATGGTGGTGGATGGCGCGGTGGTGATGGTCGAGAACATTCTCCGCCATTTGAATCAGCAGCAAGGCGAGAAGAATCCGAAATCGACATTGCAGTCGATCGGCAAGGCGGCGCACGAGGTGCAGCGGCCGGTGTTTTACGCGATTGCCATCATCATCACGGCCTATCTGCCGATTTTCACATTGCAGCGCGTGGAAGGACGCTTGTTCAAGCCGATGGCGTGGACCGTGGCGTTCGCGCTGCTCGGCGCGCTGCTGTTCTCCATGCTCGTTGCGCCGGTCTTGTCGAGCTTTTTCTTTGCGAGAGGCTTGAAGGAATGGCGCAATCCGGTGATGGAGTTTCTCAAGTCTCACTATCGGACGGCGGCAAAATGGGCGATCGACCATCGCCAGTTGACGCTGGGAGTCGCGGTGCTCGGCCCGTGCGTCGCTTTGTACCTTACATTTGGGGGAGTAATCGGCTCCGAGTTTCTGCCGCACCTGGATGAAGGCGCGCTTTGGGTCCGCGGCACTCTGGCTTCCAGCACCGGGCCCAGCGAAGGAATTCGCATCGCCAACCAGGCTCGCATCGTGCTTTGTTCTTTTCCCGAAGTCCCCCAGTGCACGAGCCAAGTCGGACGCCCGGATGACGGCACGGATACAACCGGATTTTTCAACACCGAGTACTTCGTGGATTTGAAGCCCAAGGAAAGGTGGCGGCCGATTTTTCACCAGGATAAAGATGAGTTGATCGCGGCCATGAATCGCGAGCTCGAAAAAATCCCCGGGGTTACGTGGGGATTCTCGCAGCCGATCGAAGACAACATGGAAGAGGCGGTCAGCGGCGTGAAGGGCGAACTGGCCACGAAAGTTTATGGCGACGATTTGAAAGTGCTCGAGGAAAAGGCCGATGAGATTGTGGAAGTGATGCGTCAGGTCAAAGGAATCGAGGACCTGGGAGTTTTTCGCGCGCTGGGTCAGCCGAACATCAATTTCGTGGTCGACCGCCAGAAAGCGGGGCGCTATCAAATCAACGTCGCGGATATTCAGGACGCCATCCAAACCGCCGCCGGGGGCACCGCGCTCACGCAGGTATTGCAAGGCGAAGCGCGATACGACCTTGTGCTGCGCTACCTCCCGCAGTACCGGACGACGAAGGAAGCCATCGAGAACATTCGCTTGTTGTCGCCTTCCGGGGAACGCGTCTCGCTCGCGCAGCTCTGCGATATCGAAGAGCAGGACGGCGGCTCGGAAATCTACCGCGAGGGAAACGAGCGGTACGTCGCGATCAAGTACAGCGTTCGCGGACGCGATCTCGGCAGCGCGGTCGAAGAAGCCATGCAAAAAGTGAACGCGCAAGTCCAGCTGCCCCGCGGGTATCACATCGACTGGGAGGGCGAATACGAAAGTGAGAAGCGGGCCGAGGCGCGGCTGCTGGTCATCGTGCCGCTCACGATACTACTGATCTTCCTGATTCTGTACACCATGTTTCGTTCGCCGAAGTGGGCGGCGCTCGTTCTCGGGACCGTCGCGATGGCCAGCTTCGGCGGGCTGCTGGCTCTCTTATTCACTGGAACTCATTTCAGCGTTTCTTCCGGCGTCGGGTTCCTGGCGCTGTTCGGCGTGTCCGTTCAAACCGGCGTCATCATGCTCGAGTACATCAATCAACTCCGCGCCCGGGGGTACTCGATCGAGGATTCGGCGATTGAAGGAGCAGTGCTGCGACTTCGTCCGATCATGATGACGATGCTGGTGGCAACATTCGGCTTGCTGCCTGCCGCGCTGTCGCACGCGATCGGTTCGGATTCGCAGCGGCCTTTCGCGATCGTCATTGTGGGAGGCCTGATCGTAAATCTAGTGATGAGCGTTTTCATACTGCCCACCTTGTACGTTTGGTTTGCCCGAGAAAGCGACAAACTTCCGAAAGCGGAAGAGGTCTTCGAAGTCTAGCGCCAGACGCTTATGGTCGTCGCGGGCACTCGCACTGCTCGTCATTCGCGCGTGTCGGACAGTGGCAGGATCGGATGGTCTAGCGCGACACTTCGGCGGCGATGCCTTCGCCCAGTTCGCGCGTGCTGGCTTTGCCGCCGATGTCCGGCGTGCGGGGCCCGCCTCCGCCCAACGCGGAATCGATCGCTTGCTCAACGGCGTCGGCAGCCGCGACTTCGCCGAGATGACGCAGCATCATCGCGCCGGACCAAATCTGCCCGATGGGATTGGCGATGCCTTTCCCGGCGATGTCCGGCGCGGAGCCGTGCACCGGCTCGAACATCGAAGGCCATTCGCGTTCCGGATTCAAATTGGCCGATGGCGCGATCCCGATTGAGCCGACGACCGCGGGGCCGAGATCGGAGAGAATGTCGCCAAAGAGATTCGAGCCGACCACCACGTCAAACCAATCCGGATGTTTCACGAAATGCGCCGCAAGAATGTCGATGTGGAATTGATCGGAGCGAACGTCCGGATACTCTTTCGAGATTGCGGCGAAGCGTTCATCCCAAAATGGCATGGTGAAAATGATGCCGTTCGATTTGGTCGCTGAGGTGACGTGCTTGCCGCGGGTGCGCGCCAGCTCGAATGCGTAACGAATGATGCGGTCGCAACCGCGGCGCGTGAAAATTGTCTCCTGCACGGCGAATTCGTCGTCGGTGCCGCGATAGATCCGGCCGCCCATCTCGGAGTATTCGCCTTCATTATTTTCGCGCACCACACAGAAATCAATTTTCCCCGGCGGATAGCCTTTCACCGCGGGCTCAATGCCGGGCAACATGCGCACGGGACGCAGGTTGACGTACTGGCGAAACGCGCGCCGGATCGGAATGAGCAAACCCCACAGCGAAATGTGATCGGGGACGCGCAAATGGCCGACGGCGCCGAGGAAAATCGCGTCGAACGCGCGAAGCTGATCGAGTCCGTCGGCCGGCATCATCTCGCCGGTCGAAAGATACGTTTCGCAGCTCCAGTCGAATTCGTACCAGGAAAAGGAGAACCCGAAGCGCCGGCACGCAGCTTCGAGAACGCGAATCCCTTCGGGCACGACCTCCCGTCCAATGCCGTCGCCGGCGATGACGGCGATGTTGAATTTTCGCGCTTGAGTTGCGCCCATGATCGCCTATAGTCTCCGTCCCCGGCGCTTACAGTCTTGCGTCGGGACTAAAACTTTAACCCAAGTCGGCGCATTTCGCGCTGCAGCCGGCGAATCGACGTTGATAGAATGGGCGGTAGGTTTGCAGTTCAAGAGTTTCAAACGGAGGTCCTCTGATGCGACGAGTGACTGGAATCGGCGGCGTTTTCTTCAAGGCGAACGACCCCGAGAAACTCTACCGCTGGTACGAAGAGCATCTGGGAATCAAACGCGACGAAACTACGGTCGTAAATTTTCATTGGCGGGACGCGGAGGATCCCTCGCAAAAGGGCCAGACCCTCGTGGCGATCTTCCCTCGGGACACGGCGCACTTCGGCCCGGGCTCTTCAACCTTCATGATGAACTATCGCGTGGAAAATCTCGACGCGTTGCTCGAAGCTCTCGCCAAGGAAGGCGTAGAAATCGATCCT
>Ga0209517_10001749_pt1 | contig 31914 bp, 26 predicted proteins | sample PeaSoiMetSII2010_FD_187695 | JGI IMG/M metagenome (GOLD analysis project Ga0209517, IMG submission 187695) | Peat soil microbial communities from Weissenstadt, Germany - SII-2010 (SPAdes) (version 2) | ecosystem: Environmental > Terrestrial > Soil > Wetlands > Peat | place: Germany... | reverse complement strand
CAAGACACGGGAATTGCGGGAGCTTCGATCGAACATCTCCAGATCCACGCCGTTGTGGACTACCCGGATTTTTTCTGGCCGCAAGCGGTCCTCCCGAATCAGTTGCTCGCGGATCGGACCTGCATTGGCCAGCACCACGCTCGAAAGACCCTGTATGCGGCGGAGCCACACTCTCCGTCTGCCCTGGTACCAGGGAAGGTGGGACAGGTCGCGCTGGCTTGAAATGATGACCGGCACTCGCGCCAGAAATGCAGCCGGAACACCCATCAAGTTCGACCATAGATCGTGGGTGTGAATGATATCAAAACCTTCGCGGCGGAGAAACACGGCCAGCCGAAGCAGTTGCCAACCGCCGCGCAAGGAATCGATTCCGCCACGCGGGTGGAATTCCACCACCGAAATACCTGAGCCTTGCAATCGTGTCAGCAACGGGCCCTGCATCCGCAGACAGCCCAAAATAACCGTGTACCGCGCTGTAGATAAGCGGAGGGCCAACTCTACAGCCTGACTCTCGCTGCCGCCGATGGCCAGCGAGTCCACCAGGAAGAAGACCTTACGTGGTGGGCCATCGGGAAGCGGGGTCTTCGGAGGTGGCGGCGGGCTGTCCAACCTCCTGGCCCGGTCCTGCTCGGCTGCGTTCATGCGGTCATCATTGTGGCACAGGTTGACCGTCTGTATCACAGACTACGCCCGCAACCCGCGCGCAGCGCCAGGTTAGGCCTCACTGCAGTTGACAGACCAGCAGAATTGACAAACAATTAACAGCCGCATGACAAGTCCAGTGCGGCTTTTCCCGCATATTCAGTCGGCTTGATTGACCAAGCAGCCCAATCTTTCCCCGGAGAAAAATACTAATGAAGAAAAGAATCGCCCTTTCCGTATCCAGTCTTGTCCTGTTTGCAAGCCTCAACCTGGCGGCATTGGGCCAGAACCAATACGTTTTCAGCCCCGACCTCAAGTCCGTAAGAGCCACGCAAGCACCCACCCACATCACTCCTGCGCCCAAGGAAGATGCCGCGCTCACAACCATCGCGGGCAACTTTAGCCGGTACCCCGAGGCCACGTACTTCAGCGTCTGGGGCAACACCATTGCTCAGGGCGGAGAGAATTTTCCGTTTCAAGTTTGGGAGGCAATTCCCTTCACTCCCACGGCCGACGCCACCGTTACCAAGCTTGAGGTTTCTGCGGGCAGACAGGGCGGGGGAACCGCGGGTTTCGAGTTAGGCCTCTACAACGACGCCGGGGGTGTGCCGGGAACGGTGATTAAGTCGGAACACGTTACGAACTTGCCGGCCTACGGAGAATGTTGCGCGGTGGCGGAAGCCGACGATCCCGCCGGGATACCCGTCACCGCTGGAACGCAATACTGGGTGGTCGTGAGCACCACGGCAGAAGACACCGACATCTATGCCTGGGCCTTCAACAGCACCAATATGACAGCGACCTTGGCCGCCGAGTGGTGCCAGGGATCGTCCACCTACTGCGGTGAGAACAGCGGCAAATGGACCGCCTATCAGTATGTTCAGCTGGGGTTCAACGTGCTTGGACACTAGATTGAGCGTGCGTAGCCAGGTGTCGTCGCCTCGATTTTCAGCGACTCTTGCAAACTAAAGGCGAACTCCGCCGCCCCGGCGCCAAGCTGGGTCGGCGTTTTCTCTGGACGCCGGGGTTGACGAAGCGGCGCACGATCCCAACTCGCAGTTTGTGGTTGGCGTCCCCGACGGGATTTGAACCCGTGTTACCGCCGTGAAAGGGCGATGTCCTAGGCCAGGCTAGACGACGGGGACGAGGTGAGACAGGATCTTGTGACGGAACAGTTTCGATGGTAGCAGTGCGTCTTCCGCACTGTCAAAGCAGCTCTCCAGAAAAACCATCTACAATAATAATTGGTTCGTCCGGTTCGCCGTATCTCGTCCAGCGGAGAAATTCGTGGCCGATTCGCTTTATCTCAGTTTGTGGTTTCCAGATTTCGATGTCGAAGACATGCTGCCGCGCGCCTTATCGGTGATGCGCCAGTTCCCGTTTTCTGCGGAGCGACCGGGGATCAACTATGTGGCACTGCATCCCGTTTCCTGGGATGAAGCTACGATCCTCGAACAGTCATTTCTGCGGGGGATTCAGCCAGAGGCGGCTGTCCTGCTGGCCTCTGATTTGCTGCATGAAGATTACGCCTACGAGTTTGAGGCGGCGTGGGACCTGTGGATGCTCGACGAGCGGCAAGAACAGTGGCTTATGAAGCCGTCCCTGGTCAGGTTCGTGGTGCGCGGCCAGGAGTTCGACGACGGTTCGTACCGTGAAGAGGGGCACATTCAAGTCGACTTCGGCCCTGACTCACCGTTTCTACAGGAACATGTGGAATTAACCGAGGAAGCGGAGATGCAGGTGCGGGCGAACGTCCAGAAACTGGTGGAGTTCACCAGCGCTGCGGAGAAACACTCCGGAGCGAGCGGGCGATTGCTGTGGTCGGAATCGGAAGAGAACTTGGCGCAAAAGGTGATTAACCGGTTACAGAAGGTGCAATAGGGCGCAAGGGGCTATAGCGATGCTGTCGGCGATTTGCTGAGTACTCAACTCTTGCCTTCGGTCACGATTTCAGCGAAATCGGCAATGGTCGTGAATTCTCTCAGTAATGTTTGCAGCAGCGCCAGCCGGTTCGCGCGAATGCGCTCGTCTTCAACCATCACCATAACCTTGTCGAAGAAGGCATCAACGTGCTCTCTCGCGGTCGAAAGCAGGAGCAGCGCGTCTCCGTATTCTCTTCTTCGCCGATGATCCTCTATTCGAGGAGCGTTGGTTTCCACGTAGCCTGCCAGGTTCTTCTCTTCCTGCGACGACTCCGGCAGGAGTTCAAACTTTGCTGCCGGGTTGATTCCCTTCTCTTCCGCCTGCTTCAGGATGTTTCGCATGCGCTTGCAGGCGGCAGCAATCGCGTGGAATTCTGTCATGTGCAGCACATTCTTGACTGCCTCCGCACGCTCCACCGCGTCCACCACATCGTCCGAACCGGAAGCCAGGACGGCCTTGATCACGTCGTACTTGAAGCCGACGGCGTCACGCAGATAAAACTCCAAGCGTTCGCGGAAGAACTCACGGACCGCGCCCGCGTAGTCGATGTCCTTCGAGAACTTGCGCTCCGCCTCCGACCCCCGGTAAGTCTCACCTGCGTCCCGAAGCAAGCCGATTAAGCCCACCGGGAGCTTGTGTTCTGCGATCGTCTTCACAATGCCGTTGGCCTGGCGGCGCAGGGCGAACGGATCCTTCGATCCGGTCGGCTGCAATCCCAGCGCGAACATCCCGGCAATCGAATCGGCTTTGTCGCAGATCGAGAGCGCCGCGCCTTCGATCGTTCGCGGCACCGAGTCCTCCATGGACTCCGGCTTGTACTGATCGTAGATCGTCTGCGCGATCAATTGCCGAGTCGCGTCCGGCATATCGGTATCGAGTTCCTGAACACGGGCATACAAACCGCCCACAATTCCTTGCAATTCGGTAAATTCCTTCACTAGTTCGGTGGTGAGATCAGTCTTGGCCAGGTAGGCCGCTTTGTGGACAACACCGGGACGAATCGCCATCCCACTCTGGCGAATGCTCTCGCAGACCCAACTACACAGGCGCTGCACCCGCAGCGTCTTGTCGTAGTAACTGCCCAGGTCTTTCTGGAAAGTCACGTGCCTGAGCCAGTTGGTACGCTCGCGCAGCGGATGCTTCTGGTCCGTCTGCCAGAAGAAGCGCGCATCGTTGAAGCGGGCACGCAGCACGCGCTCGTGCCCGTGGCGAATGAGGCCCTCGGGGTCGCCGTCGGTGTTCAGCACGGCCAGAAAGTGCGGCAGCAGCTTGCCGTTCTCATCTTCGACGGCAAAATATTTCTGATGATCGCGCATGACCGTGACCAGAACTTCTTCCGGCAATTGCAGAAATTCGCGATCGAAGCTGCCCAGAATCACCGACGGCCACTCCGTGAGGTTAACCACTGTATCGAGCAAACTCTTGTCCTCACGCCAGCGAGCGCCGGGGATGGTTCGAGTGGTGGCGTCGAGGGCTTTGCGGATCTGTTGCTCGCGCTCACCCCGGCCGATGACTTTCGCTCCCCGCAAAGCATCCACGTAGCCCGGGCCCGCGCCTGGAATCTGAATCGCACTCGGAGCCAGGAGTCGATGTCCGCGCGATCGGGCTCCGGCGCGAATGCCATCAAACTCAAGCGGAATCACTTCCCGGTCCAGCATGGCAACCAGCCAGCGCACCGGACGCACAAATACCTCTCCCGGCTTTCGCCAATACATATTCTTGGGCCAGTAAATGGAGTTGATCTCTTTGGGAAGAAACTCCACCAAGACTTCGGACGCCGTCCGCCCCTTCTTGGTGACCTTGGCGGAAAGGTATTCGCCTTTGGGAGTTGTGACTCGGTCCAAGTGTGAAACGTCGATCCCTGTTCTTTTCGCAAATGCGTGGGCAGCGGGAGTGGGCTGGCCATCCTTGAAAGCCACTGCCGCAGACGGTCCCGTCACCTGCTCGGTGACATCAGGCTGGGTTGCAGGGATGCCGGCAGCGAGAACCGCGAGGCGGCGGGGAGAATCGAGGGATGAAATGTCGCCGCTAGCGGCGAGCCGCTCGCGTGTCAGCAACTTGTGAATGCGCTCGCGCAAGTCGAACGCGGCGGCGTCAATCATCCGCGCCGGGATCTCCTCACAACCGATTTCGAGCAGAAAGTCAGGCATTCAGTGAGCTTTCCTCTTGGCCCTTAAGAGGTTGCAGATGCGACCTCCTTTTTATTCTTCCCCTGCGACTTCTTTCCCGGCTCTCCTTCGGGTGGCGCAGCATCATCCCGCTGTTGATCCACATACGCCCGGGCAATGCCCACCGCCAAGGCCCGCACTCGCGCAATCACACCGACACGCTCGGTCACCGAGATTGCCCCGCGAGCATCAAGAATGTTGAATAGATGCGAACACTTTAAGCAGAGATCATAGGCTGCGAGTATCGGAAAACGTTTCTGGTCGCGCGCCACGCCGTCGCCGGCCTTCTTGTTTTGGCTCAGGGCAGAATACTGCTCCAGCAGGGCCTTGCACTCGGCTTCGCACAGTTCGAAATGCTTCCAGGTCTTCTCAACCTCAGCAGCTTCGAAATTGTAAACCGAGAATTGCAGTTCATCGGCCAGGCGCACGTCACCGTAAGTCGTGGTTTTTCCGTTCTCTGGATCGCGTGACCAGACGATGTCATAAATCGAATCCACATCCTGCAGGAATGCGGTGATTCGCTCCAAGCCGTAAGTCAACTCCGCCGAAATTGGATCAAGATCAACTCCGCCGCACTGCTGAAAGTAGGTGAACTGAGTGATCTCCAAACCATCGAGCATGACCTGCCAGCCCACGCCCCAGGCGCTGAGAGTAGGCGCTTCCCAGTTGTCTTCTTCAAACTTGATGTCGTGCCGGCGCAACTCGATGCCGAGGGCGGCCAGCGATTCCAGGTAAAGCTCCTGCACGTTTTCCGGCGGCGGCTTCAGGATGACCTGCAATTGCGTGTGCTTATAGAGACGGTTGGGATTCTCGCCGTAGCGGCCGTCAGCCGGGCGCCGCGAGGGCTGCACGTACGCGACCTTATAAGGCTGCGGCCCCAGCACACGCAAGAAAGTTTCCGGCGCCATGGTGCCGGCGCCGACTTCCACGTCGTAGGGTTGCTGCAAGACGCAGCCGCGTTCCGCCCAGAAGGTCTGGAGCCGCAGGATAAGTCCCTGAAACGTCAGCGAGTTGGGCTTGGATGGGTTCAAGGCTATTCAGCAACCAGCGGATTAAGCAACGATTGTAACGGAAGCAGATAGAAGTCGTCAGCTAACGGCGCTACGGGCCGATCTTCTCCAGCATTCCCGCTGTCACCAGCTTCTTCTCGATATGACGTTGCAGAGTTTGGATCAGGAATTTTCGCAAATCCGCAGCCTGGGCCTTGGGCCAAGCGGTTGGACCAAAACTTTCCAAAGGAGCGCGGAGCATTCGCGCTGCCAGGATGCGTGACTCCGGCAAAATCTCCGAAGACGCCAGCCGCTTGTCATCCACACACACCAACCCGTCCGACAAAGCGTGGAAGAACGCCCGGCTCCCGTTCAGCGCGCGTCCACACACCATGCATTCGGAAAGCTCCGGCAGATAGCCCATGAGTCGGGTCATCCAGAGCTCGAGATAAGTAATGGGCAACCAGACATCAGACCCACGCAATCCCGACAGAACGGCTAGGGCCAACCGGAAGACAGCGTCGTTGGGCTCGCGCTCGGGCAGCAACTCATCCAGCAATTCCGCCACATGCCCCAGTGCCACTGCGCGGGGATAGGTTACTTCCGAGGCCAGAGGCGATTCCAAGACCTCGCAAGAATCCAGCCTGGCCAACTCGCGACGTTCACGATCCTCGTAATGGGCCCGCACGTAGGTCAGCGGCTCCAGCGCGCCTCCGAAGCGGCGCCGGGATTTCTTGGCCGAGCGGGCCACGCCGTGGACCTTGCCTTCCGTGCGGGTGAACAGTGTGACCAGCAGGTCGGCCTCACGTAACGGATAAGTCCGCAAAACGATTGCTTCCGACTCTTTCAGCACCATCGAAGCCTACTTGATTTCGACTCCGTCTGCGAATCGAGAAACCGCACACCACATATCGCCGAGGTTTGGCGTTTATTGTAATCGCGGGCTGAAGGGACGGCCTATAGGCATACCTTGCCAAACGCCACAATGCGGAGGGAAGCAATTGCCTGTGCGACGGGGCAACATCGCCGATGCCAGTACCAGTTGCACAAATACGGTCCGAGCGAAATCAACAGCGTGCAATGTAATGGAGGCAAGCGATGGAATTGGCATGAGAATTGCGATTGGGTGCATTGGATCTGTTGAAAGACCTGGAGGGAATAAGGGCGATGCTCTGGGATCGGGCCCCAGTTCTGGATTATCTCTGGAAGGGGTGCCGAGTTTTGGGCTAAAGCGCCTGCTCGCGCTGCCGATGGGTCTAAAGACAGGAAAATCTAGGTCGCTAGTAACTCTATTTCAGGAGGCAGTACATGTCCATCGCAGGAATCTCAAGCGCCAGCTCTGCCCAAATCCAAGCTCAACCCCCGTCCATCAGACAACAGGAAGACAACGCTTGGCGGCAACTGGAACTGGGGCTGCAGTCGGGCAATCAAACCGCAACCCAACAAGCCTACAATACCTTGGCTTCATTCGGGCCTGACAATTCCGGCCCGTTCAAAGATGCTACTCAGGCCGCGGAGTTCAAGAGCTTGGGCCAGTCGATCCAGGCGGGAGATCTGACCGGTGCCCAACAGGAAGCTAGCCAAATCGGAGGTCAGCAACTCGCCAAGGATTTCAATAATTACGAGGACGATGTGAAAACTGGAAATCCCGCGGGTGGGGAGGCCTTGTCCAATCTAACGGGCGACTTTTGGGCAATATACGGATCGCAGCCGCAGCCTACCCCGACAACCACAGCGGTTGCTGGTGGGGCGAGTCCTGCCTCGGGCGCCAGTTCCGTCAGCATTCAAGCGTAACCCAATAGCCGAGAGGTAGAGCTGTCATAAGAAGCACTTGAACCTACCCCAGGGTTGGGGGCAGCGGGCATTCCTGATTCTGGGGACCTCGTTCCTGCTATCGGCAGATGAGGGGGTTGTCGTGTTCTCCGGCCGCGACCGTAGTTCTTGACAAATGTGGCCAAGGCTCTTCACGGTTCTAGCCAACCTGGGGGGGGGCGCGCAACCCACGTCATCAACACGCTCGGCCAGAACCTGTTGAAACAAGACGTCCAAATCGTACGGCAGCACCTTAACAACGGTGGCGGCATTTCGGGTGCACAGAAGGCCATTGCCAACCTTGAGGGAGACTATTGGGCGGTAACTGGGCAAAGCCTCCCAGTCCCGGCGTCTTCCCAGAATGTGGCCCCGACAACCAGCGCCACTCAGACAGCGCCTGCGGTCAACGTGCAGGCCTGACCAAGGTCATGCTCAGTCTCAACCAAACAGGGGTTCTGCCGGTTCCCCCCGGCAGCAGCCTCTTTCTTGCGTCCGCCAGTAACCTTGTGCCTGGTTACTGACCATGGTAACCACGGTCATCTTGCTCATCCCGCCAACCTGCTTCACTCTAGGGGTTGCTGGAAATTCTGCTGAAGCGCGCACGTCCTAACCGGTATGAACAAGCCTGAAGCCGCCGCGCCCGGCGCGGACTGGACCAAGCTTCTCACCGACCCGCAAATCGCGAGCCATCTCGGCGAGCTGCTACGGGCCTATCGCGAAGCTCCGCCCGAAAAGCGCGACCAGGCGCTGCTCGAAGCCATGCGCAAGATTAAAGGCGAAGCCGCCAAGGCGCAGCCGGCGGGCGCCTCGTCATCCTCGTCCCATTCCAATTCGATACAGCAAGTGGTTGCCACCGATCCCGACGCCAGTCCGCCCTTCGAACCGGACATCTTTACGCCGTCCTGGGGAGAAGATCGTAGACGCTATCCACGGATGAAGTGCTTTGTCGCAGTCGAATTGCGGATGGAAGGTTCTGCGACCCCGGTTTGGGGCAACCTCTCCAACACCAGCCGTGGAGGGTGCTTCGTGGAGACGGCAACCATGATGGGCAATGGTGCCAAGCTGGAGATTGGGCTCTGGGTGGCCAACGGAAAAATCTGGGTCAAGGGTCTGATCATCAACGGAATCGTGACCCGCAGCAATTCTTTCGGACTGCGCATCAAGTTTGGCGAAATGGAAGTCTCGGAGCGCGAACGTTTGCGCGAGTTCCTCAAGTTTGTCGAGAACACCACCAAGGGCTATCACTACGAGCACGGCTACCTGGCGCAGATCAAGCGCTAGAGTCCTCTTTCCCTCTTGCATTTTTCCACCGCTGAATCCTTCCGGCAAACGAATCATCTTAAGTGTTAGGTAGCTGCTAGTTGAGCCTTGCCTGCTTCATCCGTCACCCACGTCTGGCAAGAACTTGATAAACTGCCTGAGGTTGCGGAGTAGAACTCTGATTCGTGCCCAAAGGGAGAATGGCTTTCTATGGTGGCGAGCGAACAGATGTTAACCAGCAAGCAGTTGGATCTTCTTTGCATCAATACCATTCGCACGCTGGCCATCGACGCGGTGCAGAAAGCCAACTCCGGTCATCCCGGCGCGCCGATGGGGTTGGCGCCAGTCACCTATTCTTTGTGGCAGCAGTTCCTGCGCTTCGATCCTAACCATCCCACTTGGCCGGACCGTGATCGCTTCGTGCTGTCGAACGGCCACGCGTCCATGCTGCTGTACGCGATGTTGTACCTAAGCGGGGTCCGCAACGTGAATTCCGCAGGCGAGCCGACCGATGAACCTGCAATCTCTCTGGACGAAATTAAAAGATTCCGCCAGCTTGGTAGCCGCACTCCGGGACACCCCGAATACGGCATCGCCCCCGGCATTGAAACCACCACTGGGCCGCTGGGCCAGGGCGTAGGCAACAGCGTGGGTATGGCGATCGCCAGCAAATGGCTGGCAGCGCGCTACAACCGCCCCGGATTCGACCTGTTCACCTACAACACCTACGCTATGTGCGGCGATGGCGACATGATGGAAGGCGTGGGATGTGAAGCGGCGTCCCTCGCTGGCCATCTGAAGTTGTCGAACCTGTGTTGGATCTATGACAACAACCGGGTCACGCTCGATGGACCCGCCGACTGGTCGTTTACGGAAGATGTGGACGCACGCTTCAGTGCCTATGGCTGGAATGTGACGCATGTGGCTGACGCCAATGATCTCAACCAGCTGGAGAAGGCGTACAACTACTTCCTCGGGACCAACGACCGCCCCACGCTGATTGTAGTGAACAGCCACATCGGATACGGATCGCCCGGCAAACAGGATACCAGCGAAGCCCATGGCGAGCCGTTAGGCGAAAAGGAAACACGGCTGGCAAAGAAGAATTACGGTTGGCCGGAAGATGCAAGTTTCCTGGTTCCGGATGGCGTGCGTGAACATTTCCAGTTCGGCATCGGCAAGCGCGGTCACGAACTGCGGCAGAAGTGGACCAAGCTGTTTGATGACTACGGGAAGAAGTATTCCGAGCTTGCCGAAGAACTGAACCAGATGCAGCGCCGAGAATTGCCTAAGGGATGGGACAAGGATCTGCCCTCGTTTCCAGCCGATGCCAAAGGCATGGCGACCCGCGACAGCTCCGGCAAAGTGCTCAATGCGATCGCGCAGAATGTTCCCTGGCTGATCGGAGGGTCCGCGGATCTGGCTGGCTCGGACCGCACCCGGCTGAAGTTCGAAGGTGCGGGAGACTTCCAGCCGGGAAATTACAACGGACGCAATTTGCACTTTGGCGTTCGTGAACACGCCATGGGTGCAACCCTGAACGGAATGGCGGTATCAAAGATTCGCCCCTATGGTGGGACGTTTTTCAATTTCAGCGACTACATGAAGCCTGCGGTTCGTTTGGCCGCTCTCATGGAGATTCCGAGCATCTTTATTTACACCCACGACTCTATTTCACTGGGCGAAGACGGTCCTACGCATCAGCCCATCGAGCAGTTGGCCGGCCTGCGGGCGATGCCAGGGCTCCTGTTGCTGCGACCCGCGGATGCTAATGAAGTGGTGGAAGCGTGGAAGGTCATCATGCCGCTCACTCATCAGCCGGTGGCGCTGGTTCTGACGCGGCAGGCTTTGCCGACGGTTGATCGTTCGAAGTATGCGTCCGCCACGGGAGTTGCCAAGGGGGCCTATGTTCTAGCGGATGCCTCCGACGGCAAGCCCGACGTCATCCTGCTCGCGACCGGGAGCGAAGTTTCACTCTGCGTCAGCGCCTACGAACAGCTTACAGCAGCAGGAATCAAGGCCAGAGTAGTCAGCATGCCATCCTGGGACCTCTTTGAGAAACAGCGCGATGCCTACAAGAACCAGGTTTTGCCGCCTGCGGTGAAGGCGCGGGTGTCGGTGGAGCAGGCTTCGACGCTGGGGTGGTCGAAGTATGTCGGCCCCAGCGGCAAGATGATCGGGATGCACAGTTTCGGGGCCTCCGCTCCCGCCAAAGATGTGCAGAAGAAGTTCGGATTTACGGTGGAACACGTGGTGGAGACAGTGCGCGAGGCAATTGCGCAATCCAAGTAGCATCGCTCTACAGTTCTTCGATAGCGAGGTGTTTATGCAGCCAACTGGAATTCTCGAAACCGCTAGAGCCACCAACCCCTTGAAGGACCTGCAGAAGTTTGGCCAGTCGGTGTGGCTCGACTACATTCGCCGCGATTTGTTTACCACCGGCGAACTTAAGCGCCTGATCGATGAAGACGGCTTGCGAGGGATGACTTCGAATCCTGCCATTTTTGAAAAGGCGATCGCTGACAGCACGCTCTACGCGGACATGCTCAGGCAACTCGCGTCGCGCGCTGATCTTGACGCCAAGGGCCGTTATGAGATTCTCGCCATCCGCGACATCCAGGCTGCTGCCGACGCCTTGCGTCCCGTCTACGACAGCACCAAACGGCGTGACGGGTATGTGAGTCTGGAAGTTTCGCCCTGCCTGGCGCGTGACACTGACGCCACATTGAAAGAAGCGCGCCGGCTGTGGAAAGCGGTCGGCCGCGAGAACCTGATGGTCAAGGTTCCCGGCACCGCGGAAGGCATTCCCGCCTTCCAGCAACTGATCAGCGAGGGCATCAACATCAATGTCACGCTGCTGTTTGCCCAGGAAGTGTACGCAAACGTCGCGGAAGCTTACATTGCCGGCGTCGAGCAACTGGCGGCTCGTGGAGGCGATGTCAGCCGGATGGCCAGTGTGGCCAGCTTCTTCATCAGCCGCATTGATTCGTCGGTGGATGCCATCATTGCGGCCAGGGTTAAATCTGCCAAAGATGATCGCGAAAAAGCTGACCTGCAAAACCTTTTGGGCAAAGTGGCCATCGCCAACGGCAAGCAGACCTACCAGGGGTACGTAAAAATCTTCAGCAGCGACCGTTGGAAAAAACTGGCCGCGAAAGGCGCGCAGACGCAACGCGTTCTCTGGGCCAGCACCAGCACCAAGAATCCCAGCTACAGTGACGTGATGTATGTCGAGGAACTCATTGGGCCGGACACGGTCAATACCATTCCACCGGCAACCTTCGACGCCTACCGCGATCACGGCCATCCGCGCGCCAGTCTGACCGAGGACGTGGAGTCCGCAAACCGCGCCATGGCGACTCTGGCTCAGCTGCGGATCTCGATTAAGGAAGTGACCGACAAGCTGACCGATGACGGCGTCCGCCTGTTCGCGGAAGCCTTTGACAAACTCCTGAATGCCGTAGAGAACAGCTCGCAGTCCAAGTGAGTGAGCGTGAGCCAGCCGACCTACAAACTTCCGGAAGCCTTGGCGTCTTCGGTAGAAAAGACCCTCGCAGATTGGCGTTCTGGAAACAAACTCAAACGCCTGTGGGACCGAGACGCCTCCTTGTGGACTGGGACCGATGAGTCCAACTGGCTGGGCTGGCTCGATATTGTCACCGAGCAAATCGCTCACATCGGCGAATTACGCCGCTTGGCTCAGGAAGTGAAGGCAGGCGGCTTCAGCGACATTGTGCTGCTTGGCATGGGTGGATCAAGCTTGTGTCCGGAGGTATTGTCGAAGACTTTCGGACGCGTCAGCGGATTCCCTCAACTCCATGTGCTCGATTCCACGGATCCACAGCAGGTCAAGGCGGTGGAGATCAGTGTCGACCTGGCCAAAACGCTTTTCGTGGTTTCCAGCAAATCCGGCACAACCCTTGAACCGAACATCTTCAAGCAATATTTCTTCGAGCGGGTGAAGCAGAGCATTGCCGCGGACAAGGCTGGCAGCCGTTTCATTGCCATTACCGATCCTGGTTCCAAGATGCAGCAGGTAGCGGAAGCCGACCGGTTTCTCCACGTTTTTGCGGGACGCCCCAGCATCGGCGGGCGCTACTCGGCACTATCGAATTTCGGCATGGTGCCGGCAGCGCTGATGGGACTGGATGTTGCCAGGTTTTTGGATCGCACGCAACAAATGGTAGATGCTTGCCGGCCCCAGGCCGCGCCGGAACAAAATCCCGGAGTTCTGCTGGGCTGCATTCTCGGGACAGCCGCCCGCGACGGCCGCGACAAAGTCACAATCATCACTTCCCCGGGCATTTCCGATCTTGGAGCATGGTTAGAGCAACTACTGGCCGAGTCCACGGGAAAGCAGGGCCACGGAATCATTCCCGTCGATCGTGAGGCTCTTGCGGCGCCGGAAGGCTACGGCAGCGACCGTATTTTTGCCTATGTGCGACTGGAGTCATCGCCCGACTCTGGACAAGATGACAAAGTCGCTGCCCTCGAACGCGCGGGGCAGCCGGTCGTCCGTATTTCCATGCGCGAGGTTTACGACCTAGGCCAGGAATTCTTTCGCTGGGAGATCGCCACTGCTGTGGCAGGATCCGTTATCGGCATCAACGCCTTCAATCAGCCCGACGTGGAAGCCAGCAAAACTGTGACCCGCACGCTCACCTCGGAGTATGCAAAGACCGGTTTCCTTCCCGCCGAGAAGCCGATTTTGCAGGATGGCAGCGTTCAACTTTTTACCGACGCCAAGAACGCCGATGCATTGGCCAAAGCTGTGGGGAACAACAAGTCTCTGGCAGGATATCTTCGCGCTCACCTCGGCCGTCTGGGCGCTGGCGATTATTTTGCCCTGCTCGCTTACATTCAGATGAATGATGAGCACGAGTCACGTTTGCAGGATATGCGCGTGCTACTGCGCGACAGAAAACATGTGGCGACGTGCCTCGGCTTCGGCCCAAGATTTTTGCACTCCACCGGGCAGGCATATAAAGGTGGTCCGAATTCGGGCGTGTTTCTACAGGTCACCTGCGACGATGCTGCCGACCTTCCGGTGCCCGGACAGAAGTACACGTTCGGCGTGGTCAAGGCGGCGCAGGCCCGTGGAGACTTCCAGGTTCTGGCGGAACACGGTCGGCGAGCCCTGCGCGTCCATCTGCCCGGTGATCTTAAGTCCGGACTGAACAAGCTGGAGAGTGCTTTTCGGGAAGCGCTGGCGTGAAACTTCACATCCTCGGCGTTCTCTTTCTTCGACGGGACGCTGCGGAAACGATTTAATTTTGCATGAGGAGCAGGTATGAGATTGGGCATGGTGGGGTTGGGGCGCATGGGCGCCAACATGACGCGGCGCCTGTTGCGCGGCGGTCATGAAGTGGTGGTCACCGATCTCAGCGCTGAGAATGTGAAGAGCATCGCCGGCGAGGGCGCTGTTGCGTCCGCTTCCCTCGATGACTTCGGCAGCAAGCTGGGCAAACCCCGCGTCGCTTGGCTGATGGTTCCCGCTGGTGCACCCACCGAGCAAACGGTGCAGACCCTGTCGCAGAAGATGCAGCCCGGCGACGTCCTGATCGACGGTGGAAATTCCTATTTCAAGGACGACATTCGCCGCTCTCAGCAGCTCAAGGACAGGGGAATTCACTACGTCGACGTCGGCACCAGCGGCGGCGTGTGGGGACTGGAACGCGGCTATTGCATGATGATTGGCGGCCCCAAAGAAATCGTGCAGCAACTCGATCCCATCTTCAAGACGCTCGCCCCTGGTCGCGGCAACATTCCACGCACTCCGGGGCGCGAGAAAATGCCGGGCACAGCGGAAGACGGGTACATCTACTGCGGCCCCTCGGGCGCTGGACACTTTGTCAAGATGGTGCATAACGGCATCGAATACGGAATGATGCAGGCGTACGCCGAGGGCTTTGACATTTTCCGCAACGCCACCAGCAAGGAACTCCCGGAAAATCAGCGTTACGATTTGAACCTGGCGGATATTGCGGAAGTCTGGCGGCGGGGTAGCGTGATCAGTTCCTGGCTGCTCGATCTAACGGCCATGGCCCTGGCCGAGAATCCGACGCTTTCCGAGTACAGCGGATTCGTGCAGGACTCCGGCGAAGGCCGCTGGACCATTCAAGCCGCAATTGACGAGGCCGTACCGGTCGATGTGCTCTCGGCGGCGCTCTTCACCCGCTTCCGTTCGCGCCAGGAACACACCTTCGCGGAAAGAGTACTATCCGCCATGCGTCAGAAGTTCGGCGGGCACGTAGAGCCGGCGGCCAGCAAGAAGACGGCGTAACAGTTCAGGCTTTTGCGCCGGCAGGAATCTAAAAAGGATGAATCCCATGCTCGACACCGCGGCAGTTCCAACTTCGCAACCGCAACGCGTAGGCCGGCCCGGCGATCCCTGCGTCATGGTGATCTTCGGCGCCGCCGGCGACTTGACCAGCCGCAAGCTGATTCCCGCGCTTTACAACCTCGCCAAGCAGGATTTGTTGTCCCGCGAATTCGCCGTCGTGGGTATCTCCCACGGGACCATGTCCACTGACGACTTCCGTAAATGGGTGTCGGAAGGAATCAAGCAATACGCCGGTAATGATGCAAACGGCGACATTGTGGAGTGGTTTTTAAAGCGTGTTTACTACATCACTGCGGAATTCGATGACAAGAATGCTTATGCCAAGCTGAAGGAACTCCTGGAGCAAGTCAACCGCGACCACACCACTCACGAGAACTATTTCTTTTACCTGGCGACGGCGCCTCGCTTCTTCGGCCCCATTGTTGAGCATCTTGCCGAGGCAGGGTTGATGGAGGAAGCCAATCAACATTGGCGCCGGGTAATCGTCGAGAAGCCTTTTGGCCACGATCTGGATTCCGCAAAAACCCTGAACCAGCAACTGTTAAAGGTCGCGAAAGAGAAGCAGATATATCGCATCGACCATTACCTCGGCAAAGAGACGGTCCAGAACATTCTGGCGTTTCGCTTCGCCAACGGAATTTTCGAACCCATCTGGAACCGCCGCTACATCGATCACGTACAGATTTCGGTGGCCGAAACCGTCGGCGTAGAGCAGCGCGGCAGTTACTACGATACTGCTGGGGCTTTGCGCGACATGGTGCCCAATCACTTGATGCAACTCATCAGCTTGACCGCAATGGAGCCTCCAGTCTCCTTTCATGCCGATGCGGTGCGCGACGAACAGGGCAAGATTCTGCACGCCATCCAGCCTCTGAGCTCTGAAGAGGTGCTCAGCAAAACCGTGCGCGGACAATATGGTCCAGGCACGCACGAGGGGCAGCGGGTGCCGGGATACCGCGAGGAAAGCGACGTTCCCCACGATTCCAAGACCGAAACTTTCGTTGCCATGAAATTGCTGATCGACAACTGGCGATGGGCCGACGTTCCTTTTTATCTGCGAACCGGAAAGCGGCTGCCGGCTCAGAACACACACATCGTGATTCAGTTCCGCCGGGCGCCTTTTGTTCTGTTCCGCGACACTCCGGTGGAAAATCTCATGCCCAACCAGTTGGTGCTTCACATCCAGCCGGAGGAAGGCATTTCCCTGCAATTTGCGGCCAAGGTTCCCGGCCCGACCATGCGGTTGGGCGCGGTGGACATGAATTTTGAATATGCCGACTACTTTGGAACCCAGCCTAGCACCGGTTATGAGCGACTGCTGCACGATTGCATGATCGGCGACGCTACTCTGTTTCAGCGCGCCGACATGGTGGAGGCGGGATGGTGCGTGGTCAGCCCCGCACTCGACGTGTGGAAAGCCTTGCCGCCCCGCAGCTTTCCTAACTACGCTGCCGGAACCTGGGGTCCCAAAGATGCCGATGAACTGCTGGAGCGCGATGGACGCCGCTGGAGGAACTTCGAGAAATGATCCTGGCGGGCGACATCGGAGGTACGCACGCACGCCTGGCCTTCTTTGATGTTAACAACGGCGATTTCCGCCTGGTTTCAGCTTCGGTGTTTCCCAGCCGCGAATATTCCGGGCTGGATGAGATTGTTTCTCAGTTTGTGGACTCTTCCTCGCTTCACCCGGACGCTGCCTGCTTCGGCGTGGCCGGCCCGGTGCGCAACGGCCGCGTAGAAACTTCCAATCTGCCCTGGACCATCGAGGCGAAACGTCTGGCCGACGAACTCAAAATCAAGAGAGCAATGCTGATCAACGACCTCGAAGCCAACGCCTGGGGTATTTCCACGCTCGCCGCCAAAGATGTGGTCTGCCTGAACCAAATCAAGGGCCACCCGGTGGGAAATCAGGCCGTGATCGCGGCCGGCACGGGCCTGGGGGAAGCTGGAATGTATTGGGACGGAACCCAGCATCACATCTTCGCCTGCGAAGGCGGACACTCGGACTTTGCGCCCCGCAACGAACTGGAAATCGAGTTGCTGCAATATCTTTCGGCGCGCCACGGTCACGTCAGTTACGAACGGATCGTTTCCGGCCCGGGCCTAGTCAATGTATTCGACTTCTTGCGCGACACCGGGCGCGGCGAAGAACCGAAATGGCTTACGGAGGAGATGCAGACCACCGATCCGGCTGCGGCCATCTCGCGCGCAGCGATCGATGGTAAGTGTCCGTTGTGCGAGCATGCGCTGGATATATTCATCTCTATCTATGCAGCCGAGGCTGGCAATCTGGCGCTGAAGCTCTTGGCAACCGGGGGAGTGTACCTGGGGGGCGGCATCGCTCCCAAACTGGTATCGAAGTTGGCAGGCCCGCTGTTCATGCAGGCATTTGTCGGTAAGGGCCGCATGCAGCCCCTGCTTGAAGCCATACCGGTGAAGGTTATCACCAATGAACAGACGGCTCTGATGGGCGCAGCCCGCTGCGCGGTAGCGAGGGCAGGCTAAGTACCACATGTCCCCTCAACTCAAACTTCGTATCTTCGCGACTCCCGCCGACTTATTTCAAGGCGCAGCCGAAGAATTCTCCGCTCAGGCAAATGCGGCGGTAGCGCAGCGCGGCAAATTCTCCGTGGCTCTTTCCGGCGGCTCTACGCCCAAGAGTCTCTATCAATGGCTTGCCAGCGGCGCATTCCCGAACTACCCCTGGGACAAAACTTACTTCTTTTTCGGTGACGAGCGTCATGTGCCGCCTGACGATCCCGAAAGCAACTACCGAATGGCGAATGAAGCCATGTTGTCGAAGGCTCCAGCAGCAAATGTCTTCCGCATCCCCGCTGAAATGAAAGACGCTGACGCAGCCGCCAGTGCTTACGAACAAACTCTACGAACGTTCTTCCGCCTGACTCCAGGCGAATTTCCCCGCTTCGACCTAATTCTGCTCGGGCTGGGGCCGGACGGGCACACCGTTTCCCTGTTTCCCGGCAGCGCGGCACTTAGTGAGAACAAGAAACTGGTAGTGGCAAATTGGGTGGAGAAGTTCCAGACTTACCGCATCACTTTCACCTTTCCGGTCCTCAACCACGCGGCCTGCGTGATGTTTCTCGCCTGCGGCGCCGACAAAGCCGGCATCCTCCGCGAAGTGCTGGAGAACCCGCAGGCTGATTTACCTTCACAGAGAGTAAATCCGATCAATGGCAGGCTGGTGTGGATGGTGGATCGTGCTGCGGCGGCGGAGTTGTCCGAATCGCATTAGGTACTTGTTAGCGCTTTACCCTAAGTGGTATCTAGACCTAACCAACGTGAGGTGTTTATGTCAGGATATCGCCTTCTGCTTTGTGTTGTCATCTTAGCCTGTGTTTCGGTCGGAATTGCACAGACCAACGTTCTTACCGTGTCATCGAGCGGCAGCGTCACCGCAAGCGGCATTGTCACTGCGCCTTCCTACGCAGCCTCAGGGAGCAGCACCGGCACCAGCGTGTGGACTGCCACGAGCGGCGTCCTCCCATTCTGCGGGCCGCCGCCGTGCATACCAACTACGAACGCTTTCTTTCTTCAGGCGCCCTCTAGCATTAGTTCTAGCTTCGGGTGGAACCTGCCTACCATGGCCAACAGTGCCGCGCAACTCGTTTACCTGTCAGCCCCATCGGGCGGGACGAACCCGCCGGCCTCGACCGTGGGATACGTCGCGGCGGATTCGACGACGACCCACGCACTCTTTGCTACATCGTCCGCTCCCGCGTTCCGCGCGATCGGCACGAATGACACAACGCCAAACTACTTCACGACCGATACAGGCGTGGCGAATGCGTATGTGATCGCCTGTCGTGGTGGGAGCCTGCCACGCGATTATCAACGGCGCGCTCTGGCCGAGGGCCATTAGGGCAAGGGATGGAAGAAGCACGAACACGGAAAGGCCAGTGCCCAAGCCGATGCGACACAAGAAGCGGACATATGGAGCTGGGATCTTTCGCATTGCATCCAGTCCTCAGTGAAGCACAAATGTGGGGATCGCTAAAGCCGTGGCGGAGTCGCTAGGGGTCGTAAGGTTGCCACTCAGGCTGCCGGCGGTGCCCACAGTTGCGGTACCAGTACCGAACACGACCGTTGCGTTTTGTCCGGCCATAGTTGCGCAGCCTGACGCGCAGTTACTGATGAGAGCAAGATAATATCTTCCTGGAGGCAAGTACACCGTGACGCTGCCCGACCAGTTGACTCCGGCGTGCCAGGTGTTCGCGACGGGGGCGAAGGTGCTTCCGGCAGTTGCTCCAATATGAACAAGCGGCGACTCGTTGGCACTCGCAGATCCGGAGTAGATTCCGATGTCGTACAGATTACCGGTGTTGTCTGCAGCTCCGTTTTCGTAGCTAACCTTGCTGGTTACCACGCCCGGGGCTGGGATGACGATGCCGTAAAGAGTCGCCGTCTTCGTTGTCGTAGAGAACGGCACGGCACTGCTCCCCACTGCTGCAGTTTGATTGCTGGAGTAGAAAATCAGCGGAGACACGGGCCCGGTTGACGGGTTCGTCAGTTGCCACTCCGCCCCGTCGTAGATGGCGGTGTAGACCACCCCGGATAAAATGTCTCCGAGATTTAGGGCCGTGGTGGTGCCGTTCTTTGTGAGGCTCAGGACTCCGGTGCCGTTCACATTGATGGTCGATGCTCCGGTATTGGCATTGGCCGTTGTGAAACGAACCACTGTTCCTTGGGTTAATGCCGCAGTTGCCGGTGGCGGCACCACCTGCGGCGGCACGGGCGCTTGCTTTTCCAACTTCGTGACCTATGAACTGCCGCACATTTCCGGGATCGGCGTCTCGATCCCTTGGGTCGCAGTTGACAATTGCAGCGGGACAGCTCCCTGCAGTACCGCGAGCGAAAGCGCCTTCAACTGGGCGTATGTCGACACAATCCTAAGCTCCTACATCAGCATAGTCCCAAACTGGGGCACTACGGCCTGTGCTGGCAAGCCGTGCAAAATCGCCTTGATTATCCATGCCGAAAGCGATTCCAATCCCAACACCGAAACCCCGCCATACGTATTCACTACGACCTACGCAAACACCTTAACGGCCCCGGGGGGTGGGCACCCTGATCCGCAGGACGTCATTGTGTGCCCCGGCTGGCAAGGGGGTGCGGGCTCGCCCGTGACCCTCGTCGGTAGCCATTCGTGGCAAAGCGGCGACTACGGAATTTGGAGCAGCAAGGGGATTAATAATGGGACCTGCGCCGTCTTTTCAAGTGGGGGCGACCTAAGCTGCGCCGCGCCCCCTTTCTCCGACTTCAGTGGTTACCCGATCGTGTACGAACAGCCGATTATGACGGCCTATCAGAACTTCCTAACCATGCTGGCGGCGCATTACAGCAGCACCGGTACTGGCCACGCCATTGGGGCCTACATCGCGTATGTTCGTGTCGGGATGGCCTCAGGCGGCGAAAACGTCCCAAATTGTACGACGTATGGGGGCATCAACGTGCCTGACTGGCCCGCGTCGTCTTCGAACCAACTCCCCGGCGGCTATGTCATCCAGCCTTCGAGCGGCAATGCGTCCCACTACATGTTCGTCGCTGATAGTGCTGGGGCGACGGGTTCAGCCGCGCCAACCTGGTGTCAGGTGGCAGGGTGCTATACCGGCCAAGACGGCACCATCACGCGTTGGCATAACGTGGGTCGCAGGCCGCCTCAGTCCTCGACAACCGCTAACAAGTCCTGGCCGGGACCCACAGGGCAGGCCAGTGCCCCGCTTGGATACTCCGACAACGGCTATCTGACGACCTGGAACTCAAAGAACGACAACTCGGGTTACGTTGCCGCTATGATGCAGTTTCTCTCTGGGCTTAGCGCTCCATTCCCATGGGGAGTCACGTCGCACTACGGGCCGCTAGCATCGTCCGCCGTGCCGCAAAATGCCTACGCGTATGCTGATGCCGAGGCCCTTCTCGCTGCGCAGAGCGGCATTGGCTTTGGGATGGAAGCAGCTAATATCTATGACCCTGTTACCTACGCGCTCGGGGCCTACCCGACCTCGCTCCAGGACTGGGCGGCCAACTTCCAGAAATATCCCAATGCTCCAATGCACTACTTGCAAGCATACGAACCTGGCCAAATGTACCGCTGGGCGGGATACCCAATTGGGACCGCTAGCGGCCCCGCAGGCGCGAGCGGAATTGTCGTCTCCTCGGGAACGGCCACCGTTTACTGCGTTAACGGCACAACCCCCGTGGATTGCAGTCCGTACTCGGGGGAATACGTGTACGTTTCTGGCAATGCAGACCCCAATCTAAACGGCGTCTGGCCGGTATCCTGCTACCCCTGTTCGGCCAATCAAGTGCAGTTCCTCACATCCGAGCCTGCCGGGACCTATTTCGGAGGTAACCTGTGGTCCCCGAACTACTGGCCCATCACCATGCCCTTTGTAGTGCAGCGCGGCGCGACTTCGCTGGAGGTGTACGAGTGCGATCTCGACTATGCTTTTGGCGTGCAGACGACCAAGTGGGTTGCGGATGAACTTCATGGAGGTGGCTGTGCCTCATGGGGGCTTGCGGGGGGTGACTCATCCTATCAGAACCAGATTGGCAGCACTCTGGCTGGGCAGCCCGCATTTACGAGCCTTCACCTAGAAAGTTTCACGCACGCGTGGCTCTACTAAGCTACTCAAACACAGGATGGGCACGAAAAATCAGCAGGTACGTGGAGTGGCCGCGCCTGTAAGCTGGCCCTAGTTCATGGGGTTAGCGACTGCACTCGGCCGTGCGACGGGCAGGCGGCTGCCGACCCCACGTAATCCTATGAAATAGCTCCCAAGAGTGGGATATAATTTGTCGGTGTGCAAATCCGTGGAGGCCTCTATGCGCGTTACGACGTTTTGTGTTTTCTGGACATTGGTGTTCTTGGGGACAGCTACGTTTGCAACCGGGCAGGCGCAATACAAAGTCCTGTACAGCTTCGGGGCCAACGGCCCGAGCGACGGATATGATTCACTGGGTAAGCTTCTACGCGACGCCCAGGGCAACCTTTACGGGACCACGGCTGGTGGTGGCAGCGGAACAAGCGGCACGGTGTTTGAGCTGAGCCCGTCCTCGGGCGGAAACTGGACAGAGACCATCCTCTACAATTTTTGTTCGCAGCCTAGCTGTTCCGACGGAGCCTATCCGGGCGCTGGCCTGGTTTCTGACCAGGCCGGTAACCTGTACGGATCGACCCTCGGGGGGGGGGCGTCCTTGATTTGGGGCGCAGTCTTTGAACTTTCTCCACCATCCGCTCCCGGAGGGTCATGGACAGAAACCGTGCTGTGGTCCTTCGGAGGTGACTCCGAAGGAGATGGATGCGGTCCTCGCAAGTTGATCTTCGATGCCGCGGGAAATTTGTACGGCACGACTTCGAACTGCGGTACGGGTGCCCACCCGTCGGGAACGGTCTTCGAGTTGTCACCCGCTTCGGATGGGACGTGGACAGAGACCTTGCTCTACACGTTCAATGGGACGAATAAGATAAATCCCTACGGCAGCTACCCCGTGGCCGGAGTTACCTTCGACAACGCCGGCAATATCTACGGCACGACTTCGTTCGGAGGAAAATTATTCGGCGGAACGGTTTACGAGTTGTCGCCCAACCCGAGCGGAGGCTGGTCGGAAACCGTGCTGCACGCCTTCTCGGAGGAAAGCATGTATAGTCCGCTGTCCGCGCTGGCGTTTGACCAGGAGGGCAACTTGTACGGCACGGCCAGTAGGGGCGGCGTGAGCGGGAACGGTTGCGGGCAATACGGTTGCGGCGGGATTTTCAAGCTGACCAAGACCAGCGGAGGATGGAGCAAGGCCTCGCTGAGCTTCACCGGCTTGAATGGAGGAAGCCCGGCTGCGGGCGTAATCCTGGACCAGAAACACAAGACCGCCTACGGCACCACGCAATACGGTGGAGCGAACGCGAATGGCACCGTGTTCTCGGCCCACGGAGCAACCGTGGGTGTGCTTTACAGTTTCTGCGCCCAGGAAAATTGCGCCGATGGCAGCCAGCCGCTGACAGCGCTGACTCCCGACGAGTCAGGTAACCTGTACGGTACGACAAGCACCGGCGGAGCCTACAATCAGGGAGTGGTGTTCGAGATCCATCCCTAGGTTGGGGTCCTAGAACACCGGCACCAAATTGTGTTTCTTCTGGTATAGCTTGCGGTCAACGGCACGGAGCACGTCAGAAAAATCGCTGCCAGTGATGTAAGGCGCAATGCCCCAGCTAAAACCCAGCTCGTAGCGTTTGCCGTTGTTCAAATTCCAGTGTTCCACCGAGCGTAACAGGCGCTGCATGGGAGGGTCGACTTCTGCCTCCTCCGTGTCTGGCATGACCACCAGGAACTCGTCGCCTCCGTGGCGAAAGATCATGTCACCGCCGCGAAAAACCGTTCTCAGCATCTTGCTGAATTCCGTGAGAATCAGATTTCCTTCGAAGGTTCCGTACCTGGAGTTGATCTCGCGAAAACCGTTGATGTCCATAGTCAGGAAGGTCACCTGGGCGCCCATGCGGTTGGCGCGGGCAACCTCGCGGGGAATCATTTCGTTGAGTGCGCGCCGGTTCAGCAATTGGGTCAGAGGATCGATCAGAGATAGGCTCTCCAGGCGTTCATTGAGCACCAGTTCGCTGATCAACGCACGCCGGGTCTGGTTCAACGTGAGCTTCTGACCAATCAGGTAAATATTGAACAGTAGTACCAGCGAGATCAGCCCGAAGAACAGTTGCGGCAGATAAGCGGATTCGATTCGCACCACATGTTGGGCCCACATCACATGAGGAAAAATCAGGGCGGAAAGACCGGCCGCGAGCACCAGCATGACTAAGGCGCCAATCGACCACAGCTGCAAGTCCCGCCCGGAGAGGTTCTGAATCTCCCGCTGGATTTGTTCTGTCCGCGCCAACATGGAGGGTGGCGCGATCTGTTCGTCGGACTTCTGCACAAACTCACCTCTGGACTCCAGCCGATGCAAGCTGGAACCGACACCATCCAAGATTTTCCTCCAAAGATGGAACTTGGAGCGAGGCCGAACCAGCGACGGAGGTTACGACGGTAATCACGAGCTAAACAGTTTTGGTCTTGGGATGTGCCCTGACCTGCGGAGGGTTTCTGCGAGCCGATTGGGTACAGGTTGAGTTCGCTTGCCCGTAATGCATTGACGAGGTGGTAGACGTCGACGGCAAAATGCTTCCCCCGTTCGGCCGCTCCGGTTAACGCCCCGTGGAACGCCCCCGGGCGGGGGCCGGGGTCGGCAAAAACCCAGCTTCCTGTCGGATCGGTCAATGCTCACGGGTAACCTAGACCACCCTATGGTAAGCCTCCTACACTGGTAGTCATGACATACGAAGCGTCCGGGGCAGCAAAGCAGCGGAGGCGATTCTTCGCGCCCTTGGGATTGCTAGCCGTCGCATTTGGAGCCTATGTCTGGTGCTTCGGTCCACAATCGATGTTTGTTCTCGAAGCACGCTACCTGGCACACAAAGCGCCGGTCGTGGAGGAGACCCCTTCCGATCTTCCGGATTCGTCAGTCTCAGCACCGGTGAAGACGAAAGTTTCCTACTTTGGATACGAGTTCGGGATTCCTTGGAGCGACGTTGATGAACCGGCGACCAAGGTCTATCGCAACCGAGTTGTGATTGCTTTCAAGTCCGGCTTGCGGCTGATGTTTGTGACCGGGCCTCCGAAGGAGTTCGTGAAGGCGGTCCTCTCGTCAGGGAAGATTGATACCACCACGTTTCGGCAGATTTACGGAGACGCGATGGAATCGGACTATGCCCTGACCCGCTTAATGCTCGAATCAACTCCGGAAAAGGTTTCCCTGCTAGGTCCTAAGAAAGATGCTGTTGGCCGAGCGATGATGCTTGCAATTAAGGCGATTGCCGTCCCCGAGAACTCGGGCATGTTCTCAGTCCAGACCAGAGACTTCAAGGGATTTCAATACGGAGAACCGCTCAATACACCGAAGAGGATAATAGTGGACCTATTCACAGACGATGGCAGCCTTGAGTTCATGTTCTTTAAACAAGATCAGGGAATCCCGAACACTGTCGCACCTGTCGATCGCCAGGTGACTGTCTCGCAACCTGAGATCAACGCCGTCGTTCAAAGCGTTCGGAAAACTGTCCCCGAACCCAATAGGTCTTCCACGTCTTGAAACTAATCACTGAATTCCGAGGTTATCCCAACAAGAATTCCTCCGTTCATGCTTTTTCAAGAATACGATCGAGTTCAGAACCGAATTGCGCAAGGAAAGTCTTTAATTCCTTTGCAACCCGTTTGTCGTTCTTAGCGCGCGGGTCAAAGACCCGTGTGGGATTCGTCATTGATGCGCTTCAGTTCCATCTTGGTTAGGACTTCCTCAATCGCGTTCAGTCTGTCCTTACTTTTTGTGTACACATCAACGAATTCATCGTGACTCAGCCTGAACACGAGTGCGCACGAGCCTTCAATCAGGTATGCATCCCAGAAGAAATATAAGGACATCGCGATCAGGGTTTGAAGCGCAAGTAAATCATTCTTTTCAAACACGTGGCCGGGAGCCTCCGGAAGCGACCTGTGCTCGCCAAGCGAACTTCTGTATCCGTTGAACAGGTCCGGGTTTTCTGAGGAGGGCCAAATGCCGTGCCCAGTGATCCAAAACAATGCAGGAGGAATCGGATCGACGAGATTTGCCAAAGCGCGAGCCAGACCAGTCTTCTTGCCGCAATCAGTGGGCAGAACATAGGCAGTTCGGCACGGGAACTCCGATTTTAATGTATGGTGATCGAGCTGGTGTGAAAACAAGACCCTAACCCAGGCATCAGTCTCCACCCTTGACAATATTTTCATTGAGTCATGACTCCGCGATACAAGCGTAAAGTTCTCTCACATTTTGCAGATGGAGTTTTTTCCGACAGCCTAGGAATAGACAACGTCGGCCAGCACGTTTTGCCCATGCTGTTTACGCAGGGTTATCTGAACCTTCTGGCCGACCGGAAGGGCGTTGCGCGCGTCGCCTTCGACCACCAGAGTTTGGGAAGATTTGCCGTCATTGCTCAGCGTAACGATAGACTTGTTCGGCACTCCCACGTGGGCTTCGTAGAACACAACGTCCTGCACGCGACCGCTCTGCACCAGTCCACCTGGGACCGCGCGGCCTGCGAACGAGGCCCCGGAAGCTGACTTAGGACGGCGCAACTCGAATAATGCTGTCGCTCCCAGAATGCCAGACATGGCCAGCAAGATCAGCGACATAAACAGGCCATCCACGGTGGTGAGAGAGCCATAGACGGCAATCCAGACCACACCCAGCAAGGGAATTCCCGCCAGCACCAGCAGAATGAGCAAGGTCATAGAGCAGATCTCAGTAGAGTACTGAGAAACAGACTAGCAGAAAAAAGTCATCTTTTGCAGATCGTAGCCGGGCAGGTGGTATCGAGATCAGGCACACTGGTCGCGCCAGTCGCCAATCTCCTTGAAACCGTCGGCGCGCGATTGCTCGAACAAGCGGACCTTATGACGAGTGTGTTCGAATTCGTGAATGTCCGCCCAGACTTCTGCTCGCCAAGGTTCGTCGTGGACGGCGGTTTCTCCGCAGGTGGCACAGCGGGTATGGAATTTCCGAGATTCGCGCGCGACTGGAGTGGAACCGGTGGATCCGGTTAGTTCAACAAAAATGCAGCGCACTTCCTTAATCTCGTCTTTGCCGTCGATGACGTGCTCGTATCGCAGGAGGTAGCCAAACCCCAGGCGATGGGCCTGGGCTTCGGCCTCTGCGCGGGTATGAAAAGGGCCGTATTCCGCCCGCAAGGACTCAGTAGAGTCGCATGCCATCCAGAAGGTTTCTTTGTGGGTCATTCCCTACCTCAGATTCGAGACTACCGGGCGGGAGATGCGCGGGAATCCCAAGACTGTCGTGGTGTCATGAGCAATTGGAATGCCGTGCCAGTCGCGGGAAATGCTCGTTTTAAGGGCACTCGACAGGCTTTCCGTAGCCGGAATCGTGCAACCTTTTGCAGCGTTTTTCCCACTAAGATTGCATTTTTGCAGACAGGTGGCTGAGCGGATACTTTGGCAAGGGCGCGATTTGCGTTTAGAATCACCACACCCAGAGGGAGTCCAACTCGATCAGCGGAGGGGTCTGGAGAACCATGGGCAAGCGCCGGGAACCCCGAATTGATATGGCAGTGCCGGTCCGAATCTTCGGCACTGACACGAACGGGCAAATCTTTTCCGAAAAGCTGAACACGCTCAACGTGAGCCGCCACGGAGCGGAGTTGGGTGGCGTGCAGGCACAGCTTAAGATGGGCGAGATTATCGGCCTCACCTACGGAACCAACAAGGTTCACTTCCGCGTCATGTGGGTGGGGTCGCCGGGCACGCCGAAACAGGGACGCATCGGGTTGCTCAACTTGTCACCCGAGAAGGTGCTTTGGGACTTTGCTCTGCCGGGGCCGGGCATTGACGGCACCGGCACCGTCGCACGCGATCCCCACGACCGCCGGGCACATCCCCGCTTCAAGACCACGAACTCGGTTGAAATTCATCCCGACGGACAAGAAGCCCCCATTCGCGCCCGCACTGTGGACCTGAGCATCGGGGGATGTTTCATCGAAATGCCCAATCCGCTTCCCAAGGGCACGCAGATAAAAATCGGAATCTGGGTGAATGACACCAAACTGTGGGCTAACGGTAGAGTAGTGACCAGCACTCCGGGGTTTGGAATCGGCGTGCAATTTCTCCAGATTTCGGAACAGGACGTAAGCCAACTACAGCAATTCCTGGAGAGTACCGTTCGCATCGCGCGATGAGCGCGGCGGGAGCGCGGTCAATTGGGCCGGTACAATAGTTGTAGCGTTGGCGTGGTCCCGCCGGCCCCCACTGCTTGATGACTCTCGCCGGCATCCTGCCCCAAGCATCGTTCGATGGCTGCCGAAAGATACAAGTGCTGAACTGGCTTCACCAGATACGCGTGAGCCCCCAGTGAGAGTGCCTGCCGGATCTTATCGGGATCGTCCACACCGGAGCACATGATGACCTTCGCCCCAGGGTGAAGTTGTCGCAGAATTCGCAAAGTCTCAAGCCCGTCCATTCCCGGCATCTGCATGTCGAGCAGCACGACTCTGGGAGCACATCCGTTCTGGATGCACCGCAACGCCTCTTCGCCATTGCCGGCGATTTCCACCCGATAACGATCCAGTTCCAGCAGCAGGCGAAGGTAATTTTGCAGTTCGGGGGAGTCTTCCACCACTAAGACGGTAGCTCTCGTTGGGCTAAATCCAGTAGCTGGCATTGTGGGATCACATAGCTTCGTCGACATTCCCCCACCTGGGGCGGGCATCGGCTATGGCTGCCACCACGGAGCACGGCAGACTGCTTCCAGATGATCCTGACCCCGGCGCGATGAGACGGCGAAACTCTCGGCTGTCTACGCTATGAAGCACGCCCTCGTCAACCACTTTCGTGAGTAAAGAGGAAGCTGGGTTTTCTAGCACATGCCCGCCCTCCACAGCCCACTGCCCCCTGAACGGTGCAGAGCGTGGACTGGGGCGGCCGCTTGGGCTAACTATCGCAAGCGCAATCCTTCCTTAGACCTGCCGATCCATGAGCAAGAGAACATCTGGCTCGCTTCGCGGCCTGTGAAAAACTCGGCCAAAATCAGTTCTGGCAACCCTATCGCAATTCTGAAGTGCGCCGACTTGAACCTCAGAGCCAACTTCCGGCCGGCTGCTCCTGGACCCCGCCGCTGCTCGCCAAGGCGCAGGGGAAAACCGATCACGTGCCCGGCTGCCAGCTAAGGGGAGATCTCCACTCGGCTCCGCCATGGCTGGCCACGTAAAGCGCGAGTTCGAGCCGGCTCCAGACCCCGAGTTTATCGAAGGTACTGCGCAGGTAGTTCTTGACCACTTGCTCGGTGGTGCCGATGTTGTTGGCGATCTCGCGATTGGTCAGGCCTTGCCAGACCAGAGTCGCCACTTGCGTTTCTTTGCCGGTGAGTTGATCACAGGGCTGCACAGGATGCTCCCTTCTGATACATCGCGGTGGCTAGCTTTACACGTTTACGCCCGTCGGTGATTCCGGCGCGCAGAAACAGCGTACGCAAATGCTGCTTCACTGTCCGCGGGCTGATGTTGAGTTGTTCTGCGATCTCCTTGTTGCTGCATCCCTGCACCAGCAAGTTGAGAACTTGTTCGTCTCTGCGAGTAATTTTGATCCCCGTAAGATCCACCATAGCTTCTCCTAGGTCGGCGCCGCTTTGCAGGCCATCAAGCTCACGCCGTCTCGCGAAAGCTAATGCAGGTCATTCGCCAAACCTTCGCCGAACAGCGCGGAGGGCTAAAGACCTTTGAACTCGCAGTTTCATCCGCGTGCGATTACAGTCGGGAGAATTGATTAACGCCAGAATGGGAGCAAACCGTCCCGGAACGGGTCGAGTTACGACGAGGTCTCTCGCGTCCGCCTATTCGTAGCGCAGCGCCACCATGGGATCGACTCTGGCCGCCCGCAACGCGGGGACACAGCAGGCCGCCATCGCTACCAAGCCGAGCAATATCGCGACCGCGAGGAAAGTCACCGGATCGGTAGCGCGAACTCCGTAAAGCAGGCCGGTCATGAAGCGGGCAAGTCCAACCGACGAGATCAAACCGAGAACTACACCTGCGCCCACCAGGGTTCCACCCTGCCGCAGAATGAGCCACAGGATATCCGAACGTTGCGCGCCCAGGGCCATGCGAATGCCCATTTCGCGGGTGCGCTGTCCTACTACGTAGGAGATCACTCCATAAATTCCGACGCTGGCCAGCAACAACGCCAGTCCGGCAAAAACCCCCAGCAGAATCATGGAAAAGCGCCGCGCCGCGAGCGACGCGAAAATAATTTCGTCCATGCTTTCCGCGCCGTAAACCACCTGCTGGCTGCTCATCTGCGCACTGGCGCGGCGGAGGGAATCGAATAAAGCGGGAGCCGAACCGGCCGAGCGCACCACCACTCCCGCACCCGGAGCTGTTAGCTTCATGGTTTGGTCCGCCAACTGCATAAACGAAAGATAGATCTGGTCATGCAGCGCCTCGGAATCATCGCGGTCCAGGCCCCACTGCTTCACGTGACCCACAATGCCGACAATCTCAGCCGCATCTGGATCGAACTCATCCAAGTACAACCGCTTGCCAATGGGGTTCTCATGGGGAAAGTACTTGCGGGCAAAGGCATCATCAATGACTACGACGAGGGGTGAGTGTTCTTTGTCCTGCGCGTTCAAGAACCTGCCCCGTTGCAACTGGATTCCCATGGTCCGCAGATAGTCCGGCTCCACAATATATTTGAGCGCCCAATTCATTTCATGCTCACTGGCGGGTTTGGGATGACCCTCGATCCAGAACAGTGCTTCGTCATCGCCGTTCATGGGAAATGCACCCCAGGACAGCGAGACAGACTGGACCCCGGCAATCGATTTCATCTTGTCATCGAACTCACGCCAAGCGGCGCGAATGGTATCGGGGTTGGCTTGCGCAGTGGACGGGGGAAGCGAGACGTTGAAGGTCAGCACGTTGTGCGCATCAAATCCGGGGTTGACGTTCCAGAGCCGCACCAGGCTGCGAATCAGCAATCCGGCGCCGGTCAAAAGCACCAGGGCCATCGCCATCTCAACCATCACAAAAGCATTTTGCGCGCGATGATGAGCGCCACTCACATTGCGAGCGCCCTGCTTGAGGGTAGTGTGCAGGTTTTGCCGGGAAGTTCTCAGAGCCGGAAGCAGACCGAAGAGCAGGCCCGCAACCACGGAGACGAGCAGCGTGAAGAACAGAACCCGGCTGTCGAGTCCGATCTCCTGCGCACGCGGCAGTGCCGCCGGCAACCGAGCGAGGGCCGCACGCGTTCCCCAAGCTGCAAGCAGCAGGCCGAGTCCACCGCCGGCGATGGCAAGCATCGTGCTCTCGGTGAGGAGCTGCCGGACTACGCGTCCTTGGGTCGCTCCCAGCGCCGCACGAATCGCAAACTCACGCATGCGCACGGTTGAGCGGGCCAGCAGCAGATTGGCAACATTCGCGCAGGCAATCAGTAGCACAAATCCCACCGCCCCCAGCAACACCAGCAGAATCGGCTGAATGCCGCCCACCACCTCGGCCTTGAGCGGAATCAGCTTGGCACCGATGCCGCGATCGGCGTCGGGATAGGCAATCGCTAGATTGCGAGTCACGCGGTCCATATCTGCCTGGGCTTGCTCGATCTTGATGCCGGGGCGCAAGCGGCCCACGCCGTGAAGCCCTAGACCTGCGCCACGGCTGAGTAGCGCGGGATTGCCCCACTGGCCTAAGGGGAGATAGACCTCACTGGGACGAAAGCTCCGGCTGGAGTTCCGCAGCAGGAGATCGAAATTGGCGGGGATTACCCCGACGACGGTGTAATCCTTGCCGTCGAGAGTGATTCCTTTACCCAGGATGCCGGGAGACGAAGAGAATTTGCGTTCCCACAAACTCGCGCCGATGAGAACGATCGGACTGGCCCCGATTTCATCTTCACCCGTCGCGAAAACGCGCCCGATCACCGGTTTCACACTCAGCACTGAAAAAAAGTCGGACGAAATCAATTCCGCGTTCACCTGTTCAGCTTCGCCGTTGCCCGTCAAGCTGAAAGAATTGTCACGAGAAATCGCCATCGCAGAAAAGGTTTTATTTTCTTTCTGCCAGTCGCGGAAGTTGGGATAGGAAATGGAACCCGTTTCAAAATTCGGTTTGCTTTCGTGCAGCATGACCAATTGCTCAGGCTGGAGATAGGGCAGCGGGTGCAGCAACACGCCGTTG
>Ga0209517_10001747_pt1 | contig 31939 bp, 28 predicted proteins | sample PeaSoiMetSII2010_FD_187695 | JGI IMG/M metagenome (GOLD analysis project Ga0209517, IMG submission 187695) | Peat soil microbial communities from Weissenstadt, Germany - SII-2010 (SPAdes) (version 2) | ecosystem: Environmental > Terrestrial > Soil > Wetlands > Peat | place: Germany... | reverse complement strand
ATTTCCTCCTAACTCTATGATTCCAGTAGAGGAGGGGGGGAGGGGGGTACCCGTAAAGATCGGACTTAATAGAGCGGGTAGGGGTCCTTCGACTCCGCCGGAACTTCACTTCGTGAAGTCCCGGCTCCGCTCAGGATGACAAGCTGGATAGGGCAGCATCCAGAGGGCGATCCGGACCTCAGCGAGCTAGTTTCGCGGCAGCCGCTTCGTCAAGCATCCACAGCAGTTTTCCGTCGGATGGCTGCACTCTCCGTGAGGGAAGTGGAGGAGTGTTCTTCCCCTCGAGCACCTGATGCAGCATGTCGGCCTTGTCCGCGCCGCTGACCATGAACATTACTTCGGCAGCACGATTGAGCACGGGAAAGGTGAACGTGATGCGGTGGGTGTTGAACTTCGCGACCCAGTTGGCAACCACCAGTCGAGACTGCTCGTCGAGCGCCGCGGAATCGGGAAACAGCGAAGCGGTGTGGCCATCGGGACCCAGGCCCAGCAGAATCAGGTCAAAGCGAGGAAACTCTCCGGACTTGATCTCAAAAAATCGGCGGAGCTGAGCCTCATAGTCGGCCGCAGCCGCGGCGGCATCGGGATTCTCGGCCGCCACGCGAAACACGTTCTCCGCCGGAATCGCAGGCTTTATTTTTGCCAGCAACGATTCCTCGACCATCCGATAATTGCTGTCCGGATCGGTGGGCGGAACGTGACGCTCGTCGCCGAAAAATAGAAAGACGCGATTCCAGACGAAGTCGGCGTAATTCGACGCGAGCAGGGAATAGAGAGCCTTCGGAGTCGAGCCCCCGGAGAGTGCGACCGTGAATCGTCCCTGGGCGCCGATGGCGGTGCGAGCCGCACCGACGAATTCTTCAGCGGCAGCGTGAAAAAGATCGGCCGCAGTGGCCAGCACTTCGATGGATCGGGAAGGCATTTGTAATTTGCGATTTGTAATTTGTAATTTTGTAATTTTGTAATTGGGTAATTTGTTAACTTGCTCTTGGTTTCAAATTACCAATTACAAATTACATATTACAAATTACTTTTCAAAGTTTCTCCAGCGCCGCCCATCGCGTTCCATCAGTTCGTCGGACTCTTTCGGGCCCCAAGCTCCAGCCGGATAGTTGGGGAAATTACGCGGAGGCAGCGCTTTCCACACATCGAGCACGGGATTCACGATGCTCCAACCGGCTTCGACCATGTCGGCGCGCTGAAACAGCGTAGCGTCGCCGATCATGCAGTCATGCAGCAGGCGTTCATAACCAGTCGAAGGAGTAACCCCGAAGTAGTCGGCGTAAGCGAAGTCCATATTGACTTCGCCCAGTTGCATGGCAGGTCCAGGAGTTTTGGCAGCAAAGCGCAACGAGATGCCTTCTTCCGGTTGGATGTGCAGCACCAGTTGATTGGGCATCATGGTTTCGATCTGGGTTTCGCGGAACAGCATGAAAGGCGCGCGCCGGAACTGGATCACGACGTGAGTATTGCGTCCAGGCAGGCGTTTGCCGGTGCGCAGATAGAAGGGAACTCCCGCCCAGCGCCAGTTGTCGATCAGCAGGCGCATGGCGACAAAGGTTTCGGTGCGCGAGTCGGGAGGCACGCCATCTTCGGAACGGTACGCGGGCACGCGCTGGCCGTCCATGACGCCGTCTCCGTATTGGCCGCGGATGGTTTTGCTGAGCACGTCTTCATTGCTGAAGGGCTGAATGGCGTGCAGGATCTTGGCCTGCTCGTCGCGCACCGCGTTCGCCTCGAAGGAAATCGGAGGCTCCATCGCGGTCAGGGTGATGAGCTGCATGATGTGATTGGGAACCATGTCGCGCAGGGAACCCGCGCCATCAAAGTAGCCGCCGCGGCCCTCGACGCCGACGGTTTCGGCGACCGAAATCTGTACGTGATCGATGTAGCGGCGATTCCAGATGGGCTCGAAAATTCCGTTCGCGAAACGGAGCGCCAAAATGTTCTGCACCGTTTCTTTGCCCAGGTAGTGATCGATACGGTAGATCTGGCGTTCCGAGGCAACTTTCAAAAGTTGCTGGTTCAGAGCCTTGGCAGAATCCAGATCGTGGCCGAACGGTTTCTCGACAATCACGCGCCGCCAATGGCTGTTTTCTTCGGTCATCAGGCCGACCTTCGAGATCCGCTCCACGATGTCGCCGAAGAAGTTGGGCGCGGTGGCGAGATAGAAGAAATAGTTGCCGTGGGAATTGTGCTCCTGGTCAACCTTGGCCAGCGTTTCTTTCAGCTTGTCGTAGGTCGCGGGATCGCCGAAATCCCCACTGACGTAATTGATGCGTTGGACAAACCCTTCCCACAAATCGTTATCAATGGCGCCCGTGGCGAACTGTTTAAAGTCTTCGGTGAGCTTCTTCCGCGCATCGTCGTCGCTCATGGGACTGCGGCCCACGCCGATCACCGCGAACTCGCTGGACAACAATTGCTGGCTGGCGAGGTTGTAGAGAGCGGGAATCAGCTTGCGGCGCGTCAGGTCGCCGGTAAAGCCGAAAATCACCATGACACACGGATCGCCCGTGCGTCCCGTGCGCTGCCTGGTTGGTGCTGGCCGAGCGTCTGTTAGAGCCATGGATCCCTCGATTGAGTCATTGAATCATTGAAGCATTGAGACATTGAGACATTGAGCCATTGAACCAAATGGTATTAATGATTCAATACCTCAATGATTCAATGACTCAATGCTTTTTCGGTTCCACGTGCCCGCCGAACTTCTGTCGCATGGCGGAAAGCATTTTCTCCGCGAAGGTGTGATCCTGCCGCGAACGGAAACGCGTGTATAGCGCCGCCGTCAACACTTCGGCCGGAACCGCTTCTTCGATCGCAGCCTGGATCGTCCATCGCCCCTCGCCGGAATCCTGCACGAAGCCGCTGTACTCGGCAAGCGTGGGATTCTCGGCGAGCGCCATGGCCGTCAAGTCCAGCAGCCATGAACTCACCACGCTGCCGCGCCGCCAGACTTCGGCGATATCCGGCAGGTTGAGATCATAGCGGATATCTTCGGGCAGATCTTTGCAGGTCGCGTTCTTGAAAATGTCAAAGCCTTCCGCATACGCCTGCATCATTCCGTATTCGATGCCGTTGTGGACCATCTTGACGAAATGTCCGGAACCGGACGGCCCGCAGTGGATGTATCCGTCTTCTGCGGTAGAAGCGGCAGAGCCCGCCATTCTTTCGCGTCCCGGAGTGCGCGGGATGTCGCCGCGTCCTGGAGCCAGGGTCTTGAAGATCGGGTCGAGGCGCTGGACGGCCTCTTTCGGGCCGCCAATCATCATGCAGTATCCGCGCTCCAGTCCCCAGACGCCGCCGCTCGTGCCGACGTCCACGTAGTGCACGCCGTTGGCGGCGCACAATTTGGAGCGGCGAACGTCATCTTTGAAATATGAGTTGCCGCCATCAATGATAGTGTCGCCTGCCTGCATGCATCCGACGAGAGCCTGCACCGTCTTTTCCGTGGGATCGCCCGACGGGACCATGATCCAGACAGCACGCGGAGCGATCAGTTTGCTGACCAGGTCGTCAAGCGAAGAAGAAGCCACCGCCCCTTCGCCGGCGATACCCTTGACGGCATCGGCGCTGAGATCGGAAACCACCATCGTGTGACCGCCGCGCATCAGACGCCGCGTCATGTTGGCGCCCATGCGCCCCAGTCCTACCATTCCCAGTTGCATTCCTGCTCCTTGAACCGCCGAATCCATCAGGGGCTTTCTTGCGTCTAGGTGGCACGGCTGAAGCCGTGCCCTTCCCGTGACGATTGTGAGATAGCTTCACAAAATCTGCTTCACCAGTTCGGCCAGTTTCGCTAGCCCCGCCTTGACGTCGCTGCCGAGGTGTACGCGCAGCGCGCGGCGATTGCGGTCGGCTAGAACCTGAAAGTCTCCGCGAGCCTGCGCCGCTTTCACCACTCCGAAAGTGTACTTCTGTCCGGGAACCGGCAGATCCTGAGCGTCGTCGCACGTGACTTGCAGGAACACGCCGCTGTTCGGGCCGCCTTTATAAGCTTGTCCGGTGGAGTGCAAGAAGCGCGGCCCGAAGCCGAGACACGTTGCTACTCGTTTGCGATCGCGCACGGCCATGCGCAGATCTTGCAGCAGAGATTCGTGCTCGGCATTCATTTCGACATACCCGAGTACTGCAAAGTAGTCGCCAACGCCAAGACGCGCCAGATGCGCGCGCAGATAATTCTTGAGCGAGCGGTCGGAGCCGATGGCTTGCGCGAGCGCGGCGGCGTTCTTGTCGTCGGTAAAGAGCTTGAAGCCCGCCTCTTCGAGGATCGGTTTTTCCGGAGGAAGCGCGCCCGTGTTTTCATACGCAGACGTCAGCTGCTTGGTGACGATCTTGCTGGCTTCGACGTCAGGCTGATTGAAGGCGTTGATTCCGAGAATCGAGCCCGCGACCGCGGTTGCAATTTCCCAGCGAAAGAATTCCTGCCCGAGGTTGTAGATGTCGGCGACGGCGATGCGCACGACAGGGTTCCCGGCGTTTTCGAGCGCGGCGACCTTGGCATCCTGCGCGGCGTCGGGCGCGGTCTCCAAGCGAACGTAGGCAAAGATGCGGTCGTTCCCGTACACGTCAGGCGCGCCGATCTCTTCGCGATCGACTGGGATAATGCCCTTGCCTAGCTTGCCCGTGGATTCGGCGATTAACTGCTCGAGCCACGCGCCGAGATCGGAAATCCCAGGCGAAGTGATGAGCGTAAGTTTGTCGCGGCCAAGCTTCGCGGCTGTGCCCATGATCAGGCCGAGCATCACTCCCGGATTCTGTTCCACGGGAACCGGCGGCTTGCAGGCCTCCACCATCTCTTTCGTGCGCTCGAGGAACTTGCCAGTGTCGAGGCCCATCGCTGCGGCGGGAACCATGCCGAAGTTCGAGAGCGCGGAATAGCGGCCGCCGATGGACGGCAGTCCATAAAAAATGTGGCGGAAGCGGTCGCGCTCGGCTACCAACTGCATTTTCGAGCCGGGATCGGTGATGGCGATAAAGCGGCTGCCCGCCTGACCTTTGTCTTTATCCGTGCCCACGGTCTGCTGCACGCGCTCGAAGAAATACTGCTTGTAGATGTTCGGTTCGAGCGTGCTGCCAGACTTGCTGGAAACGATGAAGAGCGTTTTGGCGAGGTCGACTTGTTTTTCGATGCTGCGGATCTGCGCCGGATCGGTCGAGTCGAGTATGTGCAGGCGCGGGAAGCCTGCCGTTTGCGGGAAAGTCAGCGCCAGCACTTCCGGACAAAGACTGGATCCGCCCATGCCGAGCAGCAGGATGTCGGAGAACCCGCCGCTTTTGACCTCATCCGCCAGCGCCTTCAGCTTGGCTGTGTTGGCAAGTTGTTCGTCAATGACGCCGAGCCATCCCAGCCACTTGGCTTCGTCGTCGTTGGTCCAGAGGGAGGCGTCTTGCTGCCAAAGGCGTCTTACTTTTCCCGACGCGCGCCAGTCGTTAAGGTTTTTTTTTACCGCCGCATCAAGATCGGCCGGCAGCGATGCGCTCTGCCGATTGATCTGTGGCGTGTGCGTAGTCGATCGCTTCGTATTCTTTTCGACCGCGGCCAGCAGGGCATCGAAGGCGTCGGCAAATAGCTTTACGCCGTCGGCAGTCAGCTTGTCGGTCACGTCTTTCATGACGATGCCGACGCCCGCAAGATCGGCCATGGTTTTCCGCGCCCCATCCAGGTTTTCGGTCAGACTCTGACGCGGCTTGCCGTGATCGCGGAAGGCGTCGAGCGTCGCGGGTGGGACGGTATTGACAGTGTCCGGCCCAATCAATTCTTCGATATAAATCACGTCGCGGTAATTTGGATTCTTGGTGCTCGTGCTCGCCCACAGCACGCGTTGCGTCTGTGCGCCTTTGGCGGCCAGCACCTTCCAGCGTGGAGAAGAAAAGATGCGTTGGTAGGCTTCGTAGGTGAGTTTGCCGTTCGCAATCGCAACTTTGCCGAGGATCGACTGCAACTTCGCTTTGCGGGTGGCGTCCGTTTCTTTCTTCAGTTGGTCGCCCATGAGTGAATCGACCAGCGAATCGATGCGGCTGATGAAAAAGCTCGCTACGCTCGCAATCTTGCTCACATCACCGCCGCTGGCGGCGAACTTTTCCACGCCGTCGATGAATGCCGCCGCGACTTGCTCATACACTCCCTGCGCGAACAGAAGCGTCACGTTGACGTTGATGCCTTCGCCGATCAACTGGCGGAATGCGGGAATGCCTTCCGGCGTTCCCGGCACTTTGATCATCACGTTTTCGCGGGCCACGCTCTTCCACAGCCTGCGCGCTTCTTCGATGGTGCCGTTGGTATCGCGTGCCAGATACGGCGAGACTTCGAGGCTCACATAGCCATCGCGCTTCTTCGTGCTCAGGTAAACGGGACGAAGCAGGTCGGCCGCGTCCTGAATATCGCGGATCGCCAGCAGTTCATAACGGCCTTTGGCGTCGAGGTCGGCGCGGCCGGCCAGCGAGTCCAGAAAATCCTGATACTGGGTCGAGCCCGCAATCGCCTTCTCGAAAATCGCGGGGTTCGAAGTCATTCCGCGCAGGCCGTCTTCGGTAATCAGGCGCTGCAGTTCGCCGCCCTTTAACAGGTCGCGGCGAATGTAGTCGAGCCAGATGGATTGGCCGAGGGTTTGAAGCTGGGTGAGAGGATTCGCGGCCTTTGCGGTTTCGAGCGTACTGACTGGATTCATAACTTCTCCTGACTGAGCCAGGCAGCAGAATATTTGCCTGACGTTAACAAATTGTTGCTGGTGTCAATCCCCAGCCCCTAAAAGGGGCTCGTCATTTCGAGTGCTTGCGGCATCGCTAAAGCGATGCCCTGATACCAAGCCGATTCTGGTGCCATCCACGGCGGTGCCGCCGTACAAAGAGACGGGGCAAGCCCCGTCTCTACACTGGCGTTATTTTCCGAGCAGGTCGCGCGCTGCCTGCAAGACGGCGTCTGTCGTGAAGCCGAACTTCTTCTGCAAATCCTTGAGCGGGGCGGACGCTCCAAAAGTCTTCATGCCGATGACCCGGCCTTTCGCACCCACATATCGACTCCATCCGAAGGTCGAAGCCATCTCGACAGCGACTCGCGCCGTGACCTCGGGCGGAAGCACCTCGTCCCTGTAACTCTGGTCCTGACGTTCGAACAACTCCCACGAAGGCATGCTGACGACGCGCGCCCGGACGCCTTCGGCTTTCAGTTTCTCGTAGGCGTCGAGGCAGAGGTACACCTCGCTGCCGGTGGCCATGAGAATGACCTGCGGCTTGCCACCTTCGGCGTCGGCCAGGATGTAGGCGCCGCGCGCCACGCCCGCGGCGGAAGCGTATTTCGTGCGATCGAAGGTCGGCAAGGCTTGCCGCGTGAGCGCCAGCGCCACCGGTTCCTTCTTTAGATGCATGATGATTTTCCACGCCTCGACGACCTCGTTGGCATCGGCGGGACGCAGCGTGATCAGGCCCGGAACCGCTCGCAGGGTGATCAGTTGCTCGATTGGCTGGTGAGTGGGTCCATCTTCGCCGACACCGATGGAATCGTGGGTGAAGATCCAGATCGAAGGAACTTCCATGACGGCCGAGAGGCGAATCGGCATCTTCATGTAGTCGCTGAAAATCAGAAACGTCGAGCCGTAGCCGCGGATCTTCGACAGCGTCATGCCGTTGACGATTGCGCCCATCGCGTGCTCACGAATGCCGAAGTGGAAGTTGCGCGCGTTGTACTGGCCCGCTTCGAAATCGCCGGCGCCATCGAAGGTGAGGCGCGTCTTTGTCGAGGGATAGAGGTCGGCCGAGCCGCCCATGAGCCAGGGATGGTTCTTCGCAATCGCGTTCAGAACTTTGCCGGACGAATCGCGGGTCGCCAGTCCCTTGGCGTCGGGCGCAAATGTGGGCAGGTCCTTGTCCCATCCGTCGGGAGGCTGCCCGCGACGCATGCGTTCGAGTTGAATCGCCAAGTCGGGATACTGTTTGCTGTAGTCGCTGAGCAGGGCGTTCCACTGCCCGTTCAGTTGCCGCCCACGCTTGCCCATCACGTCACGGAAGTTTTCGCGCACTCCATCCGGGACCAGGAACTTCGCGTCTTCCGGCCAGCCGTAGGCGCGCTTCGTCAGCTTGACTTCTTCTTCGCCGAGCGCTTCGCCGTGTGCTTCACGGGTGTCCTGGCGGTGGGGCGAACCGAAGCCGATGTGGCTGTCGACGATGATCAGTTTGGGGCGGTCTTTTACACTCAGTGCGTGGTGGTAGGCGTCGGCGAGGGCCACCAGATCGTTGGCATCGTGCACATGCTGGACGTCCCAACCATAGGCCGCGAACCGGGCGGCCACATTCTCGTCGTAAGCGAGATCGGTGTTGCCCTCGATCGTGATCTTGTTGTTGTCGTAAATCCAGCACAGGTTCGAAAGCTTCAGATGCCCGGCGACGGACGCGGCTTCTGACGAAATTCCTTCCATCATGTCGCCGTCGCCGCAAATCGCCCAGACGTTGTAGTTGAACAACTCGAATCCCGGACGATTGAAATGCTCCGCCAGCCAACGCTCGGCGATGGCCATGCCCACGCTGTTGGCGACACCCTGGCCGAGCGGCCCGGTGGTCGTCTCAACCCCCGAGGTCAGGCCGTATTCGGGATGTCCCGGTGTTTTACTGCCAATTTGCCGAAAATTCTTGATCTCGTCGAGCGACAGCGCGGGCGTTGAAAGAACTTCGCCCTCCGGATTCACTTCGCGCACGCCCGCCAGATGTAGGAGGGAATAGAGCAGCATGGAGGCGTGTCCGTTGGAGAGCACGAAGCGGTCGCGATTCGGCCAGAGAGGATTTTCCGGGTCATAGCGCAGAAACTGCTGCCACAGACAGTAGGCGACCGGAGCCAAGCCCATCGGCGCTCCCGGATGACCCGAGTTCGCCTTCTGCACCGCGTCCATCGAAAGGGTGCGAATTGTGTTGATACACAACTGATCGAGTTCGGCGCCGGTGGCGACCGGCTGGTCACTGACAGCCATTAATTCTCTCCTCGCAAATTGGGTTCAAAAACTTAGATGAAATTCGCCCGAAATAGATACAACGCCCCAGCCGCCCCCAAGTTTACCTCGCGCTCGAGAAGCCAGATGGGGCACGAGAGGGCGAAGCTCCAATTTTACACTGGGAAGAATTTGGCTAGGGGTGCGGGATTTCCTGCAGAGACGCGGCTTGCCGCGGCCTCCTGGCGGAGTCCAACGAGACGGGGCAAGCCCCGTCTCTACACGAACGGGATACGCAACAGTGAAACGTTCTGGAGAATTTCAGGTGAGAAAGAGTTTGTCCTGGCTGACTCGGTGTTGCAGAGTCGACGCCAGTTGGTCCACGTCCCCGGCGGAAAGGTGCATCACTTCAGGGTCAAGCATCGGGATGCGGTTGCTGCCTACGGCATCCCGCCGCACTTGAATCAGTAAAGCCTGCAGCGCCTGGGGATCGTATTTTTGCGGAGTCATGCGGATCAAGTCCTGGAGCGCCGCTCCCACCGACATGCGTTGGCGGTAGGGACGCTCGCTGGTCATGGCGTCAAAGGTTTCGGCCAGGGCCACGATGCGCACGGCTTGCGGTATCTCGTCCCCATGCAAGCCGTCCGGGTATCCCGACCCGTCGGCGCGCTCGTGGTGCCAGCGCACGATTTCTGGAATCTGCGGCCAGGGAAACTGCACCTGGCTGACGATCTGATGTCCGACGACCGTGTGGTCCCGCATCTCGCGGGATTCTTCCGCGTCGAGCTGCGCAGGTTTTCCCAACAGCCGCTTATCGACGGCAACCATGCCGATGTCGTGCAGATAGGCCGCCGACCGCAACGACGCAACCTCGTTGGGGCCCATCCCCAGCGCCTCGCCGATCGCCTGGGAGTAGCGGCCCACCCGCAGCGAGTGGCCGTGAATGTTGACGTGTTTGACGTCGATAGCAGTAGCGAAAGCCTCGAGCGCGTTGTCGTAGAACCCGTGCAGCGAGGCCAGCAGCCGCAGGTTTTCGGAAACCCGTTGTGCCAGCGTCTGGCCGAGAGTGTGGTTCTGAATGGCCAGCGCCACGTAGTGACTCAGCATTTCAAACGCGTCGAGCGCGTCTTCTTCGTACACCGCTTCGCCGGGACGGCGTCCCAGGGCGATCAACCCGGCGAGCTTTCCCCGGACTTTCAACGGGCAAATGCACTTGAACAGTTCGGGTGCGACATTGCCGTTCGAACTCAGAAAGACGTCATAGGTGGAACTATTGAGCAGCACCGGGCCGGCGGCCGCGGTCAGGGTGTGCACATGGCGGGGAAGCAGGGGAATCAGGGACGGTTCCGGCAGCAGCGCGAATCCTTGCGCATCGACCGAGGTGAGCAAGGAAGGCCGTTCCCCGAACGAAAACAGCACAGCCTCATGCGCGCCGGCCGCTTCCATCACAGCGCTCAGCATGGCGTGCGCGGTTTGGCGGAAGTCGCGGTCCGCCGTAAGTTCGGGCCCCAAATCCGCCAGCGCTTCGACTGTTCGTAACAGCTTCTTGAGATTGGTTCCCTGCAATCCTCTTTGCGGAGGCGCCTGCGAGAAACCAGAGCGGTACCAGCGTAGCATCGCCCCGCGGGCGCGATTGTTAGTTAGTTTGGTGCGGCAGGACATCAGGTGATCGGGTGATCGAAGATCAAGGACCTTTGACTTTAGATCACCCGATCGCCCGATCACCCGATCGCCCGATGGCTACACCCCGACCGGAAAGGGCTTGGTGTGTGTCTCAGAACTCACCGACAGTCCGGCGAATCGCCCCTGCAGCAGCGACATCAGCCCCGTGACCCAGTAACCGATCACGAACAACACCAGGAAGGGAACGGTAAAGTAATTTTCGTTGTCGATGGCGTAGAAGATCGCCAGCGCGAAATAAGTTCCGATCAGCAGTTCCATCCACGGAACCCATCCCAGGCGCTTGCGGTACTTTTTCGCGCCGACCTTGTCCTTCTTCGATTCGACGCGGTACTTGGGAGTGCGGGCAAAGGCGGTCTGCTTGCCCACCAGCGCTTCCAGCACGGCAATCGTATTGGTGACCGTCAGCCCGATCCCCAGAGCCATCAATAGGGGCAGGTAGAGCAGCGATCGCAGCCAGCTTTTAGGAAACAGTTCTTTCTGCGAAACCAGATAGAAGCTCGATATCGAGAAGGTCGAAGCCATGAACAGGGGCAGGTCGATATAGAGCATCTGGAACCATCCCTGGTAGAAGCGAATAATCATGGCGGGCATGAGCAGCACCGAAAGCACGATCATCAGCGGATAGCTGAGATTGGCCGTCAGGTGATACCAGGCTTCGATTTTCTGGTGCCGCGAGGCGTCGCTCGAGAAAACCTTGGGCAGTATTTTCTTGGAGACCTGGATCAAACCTTTGGCCCAGCGCGCCTGCTGGGTTTTGAACGCGGTCATCTCCACCGGCAACTCGGCCGGACATTCGACGTCCTGCAGATATAGAAACTTCCATCCCTTGAGCTGGGCGCGATAGGAGAGATCGGTATCTTCGGTGAGCGTGTCATGCTCCCACCCGCCGGCTTCGTCGATGGCCGAGCGCCGCCACATCCCGGCGGTACCGTTGAAGTTAAAGAAAACGCCACTGCGCGCTCGCGCCGAGTGCTCGAGCACGAAATGACCGTCGAGCAGAATCGCTTCCACCTCGGTCAGCACCGAATAGTTGCGGTTGATGTGCGTCCAGCGCGTCTGCACCATGCCGACCTTGGGATCGGTGAAGTGATGGATACACTTCAACAGAAAATCGGAGGGCGGAACAAAATCAGCGTCAAAGATGGCGACGAATTCTCCCGTCGCTGTTCTCAATCCTTCCGCCAAAGCGCCCGCTTTGTAGCCCTCACGATTGTCGCGGTGCAGGTACTTGACCGGATGTCCCAGGGCGGCGTAGCGCTCCACCAGAAGGCGGGCGACTTCAACGGTTTCGTCGGTCGAGTCGTCGAGCAGTTGGATGTCGAGCTTCTCGCGTGGATAGTCGAGCCGGCAGACGGCGTCGAGCAGCCGATCCACCACATATTGCTCGTTAAAGATCGGCAACTGCACGGTGACGCGCGGCAGGTCGTCGAACTGGAAATGAGCCGCGGGTTCCGTCGTCTTGTTCTTCTTGTGCTTGTAATAAAGGTAGACCAGCCAGTAGCGGTGCCCGCCGTAGCCCGCCAGAATGATGAGGACGATGAAATAGGGGATCAGCAGCGCCAGATCGAATGCGTTGACCTGGTAAAGCCCCTGGAAAGTCTTGTCTAGAAAATGATGGCGAAGGTACGGCATCAGGCCCTTGGAAGCCAGGACCAGGCCGAGAGCCAGCGGGGACGAAGTGAGGGTCAAAAACATGTACGGAGCAGCACCACGCATCCAAAGGAAAGACTGCGGAACAAGCATTGTACCTGAGAGTCGTTGGTCGGCGGTCGTTAGCCGTTGGCAAACCCGCGGACGACTAACGACGAACGACTATCGACCAGTTACCGCCACTCCTCGGCCACGGGACTCAGCTTCAGTTCGACCTGCCGATGAGAACCTTCCTCCACCTTCACCGCCGTGCCATTTGCTTCCTGGGATTTCAGGAAGTCGGGGTCGCGCCAGACGCCTTCTTCTAGATCCTGCCAGGCGTAGAGCGTGTAGGTGCCCGGAGCCAGGCCGCGAATCGTGAAGCGCCCATGCTGGTCGGTCGCGCCGGTTCCGAAGCGATCGGGAAGCTTGCGATATTTTTCCTCCGGCACGGCGACCACCGTGGCGTTGGCGACCGGATGATCGTTGTCTACATCTTTTTCCTTTTCAACGACCATTCCTTCGACCGTGCCTCCCTTGTAGCTCACCAGCAGATCCAGCGTCGCGGGCCCGCTGGCCGTGAATCCGGTGGGGATATCCCGTCCGCCGAGCGTCACCGATTTCAGGAAGAACCCCTGCCCGTCGCCCCCGTACACTTGCACAATGTAGTTGCCGGGGATAACACTTTTCCACTCAAAATTGCCGAGGCGGTCCACCGGTGCGTTCGCCCCAAAGAAATCCAGGGCCAGGAAGAACCCTGGATCATCGGGCACGCGCAGGTTTACCGAATACTGACTAAGCGCTCCGGACGCCCTGCCCTCGACGCGGAGATGGCCGGAGAGCCTGAAAGAAGGGAGCGGAGCCAGCTTCACGCCTTCCACGTCGGCGGCCACGACGTTGACATCCTGGTGCGCAGTCAGCGGTTGCGAATCCATGCCGGCCGATGCCCTGACCAAGTAAGATCCCGATGCGACCCCGAGAACTTCGAACTGACCGTCCGGCCCGACTTCACTGGAGTGGACAGAATCGCCCGCCTTAGGAATCAACTCCACGGTGGGCCTCTGCCCGGCCGTAACGCCAGTTACGATGCCGCGCACCCGATACGTTCTTGCCGGCGTCAGCGTGAGGTTGACCGGCATTTCGTCGCCCGCTTTCAGCGTAACCGCCGAGGCCTGCATGGCATCGTAGGTGCCCGGATAATAGGTGGTGACGTAACGAGTGTCGGGCTGGGAGTCGCTCTGGTTATCGCGTTGCGGAAGTTTCTCCGCCTGCTTTTCGTAGTCGCGCATATCCGGGGGTGGCATGGCCACAACCCAATACTGGCCTGGAAACAAACCGGAGAGACGGTATTCGCCAAGATCGTTGGTTGATTCGGTGGCGGCGGTTTCCCGCGTTGGCTTCCCTGGTTTCTTCTTTTGCGCGACGATCCTGACCCCGGGCATCGGGTCTCCATCATCGTCGGTGACGCGGCCGCTGATAATGGCCGTGGGCAGCATTCGAAACAGCAGGTCTTCCACCGACTGCCCTGCGGGAACCGTGAAGACGTTGACGTCAGCTTTGAGTCCGCGCTCATTCACCTCGACCAACCCGGTCTTCTCGAGGAAGAGCCGGTACCGCCCGGAGGAGACGTTTTCAATGCGGAAATGGCCGTCGGCGTCGGTTGTGGCGCTGTAGTTTCCGCCCTGCTTCTGGTCTTCCGCAACGACCTGCACCAGCACTTTCTTGAGCGGCTGGCTGCCCGGTTCCTTCACCACCGTGCCTGCGATGAAGGAGGCTTTTGCCTCGGGTGCGGCTTCCTGCGCGCTCGCAAGCAGGGCGCTGAGAAGAACGGCGAGGGCGAGTGAACGCTTCATCAGTAGGAATGTCAAGTAGAGACGCGGCTTGCCGCGTCTCCTTTCGCCGCGCCCAATGAGACGGGGCAAGCCCTGTCTCTACACGGCGATTCAGTTCAGAAAATACTGCCGGTACAAGGTATCGCGCTGCGCCGGACGGAATCCCGCATCGCGTATGATGCGCCGCAATTCTTCTTCGGTGGTGCAGTTCGTGACGCCCGCGGCGCGGACGACGTTCTCCTCCAGCATGACCGAGCCCACGTCGTTGCCGCCGAAGCGCAAGCCCATTTGGCAGACTTTCAAACCCTGCGTCACCCAACTGGATTGTACGTTCAGAAAATTCGAAAGATAGAGCCGCGAAATCGCCAGTAGCTTCAGGTACTCGACCGCCGTAGCTTCATCCCAGTGGCGACCGCCGAGGGCGGTATTGGCGGGCTGGAAACTCCACGGGATGAACGCCGTAAATCCGCCCGTCTCCTGCTGCAAATCGTAAAGAACCTGCAAGTGGTTGATGCGGTGTTCGATGGATTCGCCGACGCCAAACATCATGGTCGCGGTGGTTCTCATGCCGAGCTGGTGCGCGGTGCGATGCACCTCCAGCCAATCGGCGGTCAGGCATTTCAGACGCGCAATTTTGTAGCGGACTTCGTCGTCGAGAATCTCAGCGCCGCCGCCGGGAATCGAATCGAGTCCGGAGTCGCGCAGACGCGCAATCGTATCGCGCACACTCAGATTGCTGTACTCGGCAATGGCAAGAATTTCCGAAGCGGAGTAACAGTGCAGATGAATGTTTGGGAAGCGCTGCTTGATGCCGCTCAACATGCGCTCGTGCCAGTCGATCTTGAGATCGGGATGGAGGCCGCCCTGCATCAGTATGCCGGTGCCGCCGAGCTCCACGGTCTCGCGAATCTTCTCGTAGATGGTGTCAAAATCGAGGATGTACCCTTCCGCAGCTGCCGGTCCTTTCAACGGGCGATAAAACGCGCAGAACGTGCAATATTCCGTGCAGAAGTTGGTGTAATTGATGTTGCGGTCGATGATGTAAGTTACGGTGCCTTCGGGATGCAGGTTGCGGCGAAGCGCGTCCGCCTCCATGCCAATCCCGATCAGGTCGTCGGAGCGAAACATCTCCAAAGCTTGCTGCTTGGTCAGGGACATCCTCTTTACCCCACGCTAACGGCTATTCTAGCTGGTGGGAGGGGGTGGAGGCGAGCTTCGTGAAGCGGCCAAAAAAAGTACGAATTAAACCAGGGGCCTGATGTGCTGACGGATCCAGTCGAGGATTTGGGCAAAGCGGAATTCGTGCCGCTCCATCGAGCCAACGATAAACGCGTGTCCTTCCAAGCCCTCGACCTCGATGAAAAAGCCGTTACGACGCAGGAAAACATCGATGGCGGCGAAAGCGATGCGCTTATTGCCGTCTAGGAAGCCGTGGTTATTTGCGAGCGACTCCATCAGCGCGGCGGCTTCTTCTTCGATGGAGTTGTAGTATCCAGTTTGCGGACGAAAGACGGCGGCCTCAACCGCCCCCTTATCGCGGACACCAGGGAGACCGCCGAACAACTCGATCAATCGGTGCTGCATCCGGTAGATTTCCGCGACCGTAAGGTAATCCGCCATTTGGCTTATTACTTTGCGAGACGCTGCAACAGGTCGCGGTTGCGAGCCACCGACTGCTCGAAGGCATCCATCACCTCGGGGCGGACCAGGTGCTGGGACGGAACCACGTTGCGCAGGTAGAACCGGAGCGCCTCTTCCAGAACATGCCGCTTCGTTTGCCCATTCCGCTCGGCCACCGCAACGAACTCATCGTAGAGCTGGGCGTCGATCTCGGGAGTGAACTTCTTGGTCGTCGTGGTCGGCATGGTCCCCACCTCCTTGTTCGACTTCTATCTTAGCGCTTTACCATGATAAATCAAGCTAAATATGTATTTGTCCATGTTATTTTAACTAAATTACTTACAAGATGCATGAGGACGGTTCTGCCGGAGGTGCCTCGGTACCAAAAAAAGAAGTAATGCCTGTGCCGGACCGCGTCCGCCTCCCTGCCAATCCCGATCAGATCGTCGGACCGAAACATCTCCAAAGCCTGCTGCTTGGTCAGGGACATCCTCTTCAGCCCACGGCAACGGCTATTTTAGCTGGTGGGAGGGGGTGGAGGCGAGGGTGGGGAAGATGAGCGAAGAGCGTCCGGGTAGTTGGTGTAATCGCCTGTTTGCGGCAACTGACAAAGCATCTATCCCGTTCTAAAACTGCCGCCAAGAAGGAGAGCAACGTTCAGCGCTTTAATAGGTGATTCTCTACAGGCGGCAACGGGCATTGCCCAGCTTCGCGGCGCGCGAAGTTCTCCGGTCGCAGCTTTACCTTCCGATTGTCGCTCAGCCCTGAAATCGTTACGAATCCAGTCAATATCGCTGACTTCCTGTGAATTTCCGAGCGATCAATCAGGAGAAGCCCGCCAAGCTGAGACAATTCGGTCGCGGGTAGCGCATCGTGACCGAAATCTGCGCTCCCGTGGGCTCTCCCTCCGCCCTCCTTATAGAGGGCAGCTTCTCCATAGTTCTCTGCAGTGATCGTCCAACCTTCTGGAACGTTGCACAGGGCAACAATCCGTCCTTCTTGAAGGTGGATGTCGAATGTCCACAAAAGCTCGCCGGGCTTCAGAGTGACATTCTGCAAGCCGACAAGTTCCTGTCCCAAGACTGGGTGAACGCCGCTAAGAACGCCTATCAGCAGAGAAAGTGAGATGCTTAGGATTGCCTTCATTTCGCCAGCCTTATCGTGCGTTCATCGCAAATGATAATTCTACTCTCAGTCAATTGGCGATAAATCGCGATTACACCAACAACGGCCAACTGGCTTGTCTACGATAGGGGTTGACTCCGCCTAAACGAACCGCAGCCCCGGCGCCTGCGGCAGCGCCCCAACCTCCGCACCCAGCCGGTAGTAAAGCGCAAGCCCCTCCAGGCACGGAGGGTCGAGATAATAATGGATGTTGTGCGTCAGGTAGACGCGAATGGCCTCGACGCTAAGGCCGAGGCGCGGCGCCCACTCCTGCGCGATGGCTTCCAGGTTTTTCGGCGACAGGCCATGATCTCGCGACTTCTGGAAGACCTTCGCGATTGCCGCTCCATTTCGTCCGGCGAGCGCCTGCTTGCGAATGGCCCAGAAGGCGAAGACGAATGACTTTCCCGTGCGCGCCACCCACTCCTGGGCCAAGTCGAGCGTGTGGTAGCGCGTACGGTCGACCTGAAGCGCGGGGTCTCCGATGAGCAAAGCTGCATCGCACGCGCCGGGCGTTTCTTTGCCGAGCATGGCTTCGAGATCGGGAGCCATCGGCTGATAGTCGCGCGCTCCGCCCAGCCATTTGGCGAACAGAATCTTGGCCAGCGCAACCGAGGTCATCGAAGAAGTGTCGAGCGCCACCGTTCGCACCTGCTCGCTCCACTTATTTAAGGGGACTTTACTTACCAGCAGGATCGACCGCACCGCACGCCGCGCCGCAATCGCCACGTCGGGAATGATGACTAGATCGGGAAGCGAGGCATAAGCTGCCGCCGGAATGATGCCAATATCCGCCGTTCCCGCACCGAGAGCCTCGGCGCAGGCCGACGGGATGGTGTAGGAAATATCAAAATCACTGTCCGTAACTCGGCCCGCGCCTGCCTGACGGTGCTCAAAATCCCACAGGAGAGGGGCCGTGTTCAGGTAGGAAATGGCCGAAATCTTTAACCGGCTCATCAAGTTACGAATATACCAAAAATGATGTGCGCGCCATCCTTGACAACGTTTTGCGCCGCGGGCTAGGGTCACGCGATATGTCGAATGTTGCCGTCACCGCCCCCACCCCCGCGTCTCGTGAGGGGACCTATTGGCTGGCGCTGGCCCTGACCCAGGGACTCGGGCCTACGCGCATCAAAAAACTGATCGAGCACTTTGGCACGGTCGAGCGTGCCTTCCAGGCCAGCCTGACCGAACTCGAAGCCTTGGGGATGCGGGCGGTTTCCGCGCAGTCGATTGCAACGGGAAAGTCGCTCGAACTGGCACAGCAGGAATGCGGGAAGGCGGTCGAGGCGCGCGCCAGAATTATTTCGCTGAGCGACCCCGAGTACCCGGCGCGGCTGAAAGAAATTTACGACCCCCCGGTCGTCTTATTTGTGAAAGGAAGCGTCGAGGTGCTGGCGCAACCCGGCATCGCGATGGTGGGGACGCGTCATCCCACGCCCTACGGCAGCGGCATGGCCGAACGTCTCTCGACCGACCTCGCCTCGCGGGGTCTCGTGATCATCAGTGGATTAGCGCGCGGCGTCGATACCGCGTCGCATCGCGGCGCTGTCGCTGCCAAGGGAAAGACGGTCGCCGTCCTCGGCACAGGAATTGACGTGATGTACCCCAGGGAGAACACGCGGCTTGCCGAGCAGATCGTGGCCCTTGGGGGCGCGCTGATCACCGAGTTCCCAGTCGGAACCTCTCCCACCCCGCAAAACTTTCCGATTCGCAACCGGATCATCAGCGGCATGTCGGCGGGCGTGCTGGTGGTGGAAGCGGCGGAATACAGCGGGACGCGCATCACCTCGCGCTGCGCTCTCGAACAAAACCGCGACGTTTACGCCGTCCCCGGCAACGTGACCAATAAGAATTCCTGGGGACCGAACACGCTGATCAAGCAGGGAGCGAAGCTCGTCGCCACCTGGGAAGACGTCTGGGAAGAGCTGCCGCCGGACGTGCAGGTGGTGCTCAACTCCATGCAGAATGAATCCCCCGCGCCGGAAACCGCATCTCTATTCCCGGACGAGGCGACCTCACCCCACGAGAAAAAGATCCTCACGTTGCTGAAAGCCGATGAATCCACGCATATCGATCAGTTGGTCGAATTGCTGGAAAACGAAATGTCGTCCTCCGAAATCTTCGCCGCCCTCTTCGAACTGGAGCTGAATGGGAAAGTGAGGCAGTTGCCGGGGAAGAATTTTGTGAAGAGCTTTTAGCTGTCAGCTCTCAGCTGTCAGCTTTCAGTAAAACCGGAGGAACGTATGCAGAGTTTTCGTAATCTTCGGGTCTGGGAGAAGTCACACCGTCTGACTCTGGATGTTTATGCATCGAGCAAAGCTTTCCCTCGGGACGAAATGTTCGGGCTGACAAGTCAGATGAGGCGATCTTCGGCATCGACAGGAATGAATATCGCCGAGGGATGCTGTCGAAAGGGCGACGCGGAAATGGTCCGGTTTCTGCAGATTGCCATGGGATCAGCCAGCGAACTTGAGTACCAATTTCTGCTCGCTCATGATCTGGAATATTTGCACAATCCAGAGTACGAGCGCCTTGTAGCGCAGGTGGTTGAGGTGAAGAAGATGCTGTCGTCTCTGATGCAAAAGGTGAAGGTCTTTAACTGAGAGCTGAGAGCTGATAGCTGACAGCTGACCGCTATTCGTGCTAGCTTCAATTTCATTACCGCCATACTGAGGGAACATTGTCTAAAGGTCTAGTCATTGTCGAATCGCCGGCTAAGGCGAAAACGATCCAAAAGTATTTGGGCAAGGGATTCACGGTCGATGCCTCTTTCGGCCACGTCAAAGACCTGCCCAAAAGCAGCCTCGGCGTCGACGTCGAAAATGATTTCGAAACCGAATACGTTGTCATCCCCGGGAAAGAAAAGGTCTTGGCCAAGCTGAAAAAGCTGGCGCTCTCGGCCGACCACATCTACCTTGCGCCTGATCCGGATCGCGAAGGCGAAGCCATCGCCGCCCATCTTGCCGACGAACTTGGCGAGGATTCGGGCAAGAAGAAGAAGGGAAAGAAGACTGCCAAGAAAAAGACAGACGACATCGGCGACGGCGCACGCATTCGCCGCGTGACCTTCAACGAAATCACGCAGCGTGCCGTGAAAGCCGCCTTCGAGCATCCCCGCGATATCGACAAGAATCTGGTCGATGCGCAGCAGACTCGCCGCGTGCTGGATCGTCTCGTGGGCTACCAGGTTTCTCCGCTTTTATGGGACAAAGTCCGGCGCGGCCTATCCGCCGGACGGGTGCAGACGGTCGCGCTGCGCCTGATCGTCGACCGCGAACGCGAGATCAAAGCCTTCGATAAGAGGGAGTACTGGACCATCGACGCCCACCTCGCGGCCAACAAACCTCCGGCATTCGACGCCCGCTTCCTGGGCAAGGGCGAAGAAAAAGTCGAAATCCCGAACGGCGAGGAAGCGGAAAAGATCCGCCTGGCGCTCGAAAAGGCCGATTGGGCTGTGCGCTCAGCGGAGAAGAAAGAGCGCCGGCGCAATGCCACTCCGCCGTTCACTACCAGCAAGCTGCAACAGGATTCCTCGCGCAAGCTGCGCTTCAGCGTGAAGCGCACCATGATGATCGCGCAACGCCTGTATGAAGGTGTCGAACTCGGCGACGAGGGACTGGTCGGCCTGATCACCTATATGCGAACCGATTCTGTCCGCGTTGGGGCCGAGGCGATCACCGAGGTTCGCGAGTACATCGGCAGCGAGTACGGCGCCCAGTATTTGCCTGAGTCTCCCAATACCTATAAGGAGAAGAAAGAAGCGCAGGCGGCGCACGAGGCGATTCGCCCGACGTCGGCAGTGCGCCATCCCGATCAGGTCAAACAATATCTGCAGGAAGACGAATTCAAAGTCTACAAACTGATCTGGCAGCGCTTCGTCGCTTCGCAGATGAATCCTGCAGTGTTCGACCAGACCTCGGTCGACATCGATGCGAAATCAGGCAGCGACGTGTTCTGGTTCCGAGTGACCGGATCGGTGATGAAGTTCGACGGCTTCCTTAAGGTCTATAAAGAGGCGAAAGACAGCGAGGACGAGGAAGACGAGGAACTTAAGCACAAGCTGCCGCCGCTCGAAGCGGGCCAGAAGCTGACGCTGAAGTCCCTTCTCCCAGAGCAGCATTTCACCGAGCCGCCTCCGCGCTTCAACGAAGCTTCACTGGTGAAGGAACTCGAGGAGCGCGGCATCGGTCGGCCTTCCACCTACGCGACCATTCTCAGCACCATTCAGGAACGGCAGTACGCGCAGAAAGTCGGCGGCAAGTTCATTCCCACCGAAATTGGCCTGGTCGTCACCGATCTGCTGGTCGAGAACTTCAAAGATATTTTCGACTTCCAATACACCGCGCGCCTGGAAGAAGAGCTCGACGAAATAGAAGAAGGCAAGCAGACGGGGAACGACGCGCTTACCGAGTTTTACCAGAAATTTTCCAAGGATCTCCGATACGCCGAGAAGCACATGGAAAACATCAAGCGTATGGAGAAGCCGACCGACGAAAAGTGTGAACTCTGCGGCGCGCCGCTGGTCATCAAGTGGGGCAAGCACGGGTCGTTCTATGCCTGCAGCACTTACGACAAGGAGAACCCCGACACCTGTAAGTTCACCAAAGAAAATCCCATCAACCTGCCCGACCTCGACTCGGCCGACATGCAGGAGACGGCGCAGGAAGAATACTGCGAAAACTGCGGCCGCGTCATGGTCCTAAAACGCGGACGCTTCGGCCAGTTCATGGCCTGCACCGGATATCCCGATTGCAAGACGACGCGGCGGCTCGATCAGGGCAAGAAAGTTCCCGACATTCCGCTCGATGAGACTTGCCCGCTGTGCAAACGCAACATGATCCTGCGGCACGGACGCTTCGGCGAGTTTACTTCCTGCAGCGGATATCCGGAATGCAAGTATGTGAAGCAGAACTTCATCGGCGTGAAGTGTCCGGAATGCAAAGAAGGCGAACTCGTCGAAAAGCGCGCCCGCAAGGGCAACACTTTTTACGGCTGCGGGAATTACCCGAAGTGCAAGTTCACGTCCGCGGCGAAGCCCGTCCCCGAGAAATGTCCGGACTGCGGACATGAGTACCTGGTGGAACGAATGCGCAAAGACGGGACGGTAATCGCGTGTCCGAATAAAGAGTGCGATTACGAACGCGCCGTGGAAGGCGCAACCGCAGCCGTTTCGAAAGCCTGACAAGATTACGGTTCTCAGAACGAAATTTCAGAAGTAACTCACGAGGCGAAAAACATGGCAAAGAAAGCGACCGCGCACGATGCACAGGTAGTCATGCAACTCTACGACCTCCGCCGCGAAGCGGAGATGCGCAAGGCAAGAAACTGGTTTACCGTGGAATTCTGGCCGCAGAGCGCCGACGACGTCGTGAAAGTCGCCAACGCGTTCCCGAGTCAGGAGAATGCCTGGATGCGCCAGGTCGGCGGCTACTGGGACATGGCCGCATCGCTGGTGTTGCAAGGCGCCGTCCACGAGGAGCTTTTCCTGCAGCCCGGTATCAGTGGCGAAATGTTTTTCCTTTTCGCCAAGATTCATCCCTTCCTGAAGGAAATCCGGGAAAAGATGAACAATCCCGACGTTTTTGCCAACATCGAGAAAGTCGCCACGGGGTCGAAGCTGGCGCGCAAGCGACTGGAGCGTGTTTCGAAGAATGTGGAGAATCGCCGCAAGGCGCTGGCCAAATCAGCGAAAAAGGGCTGAGCGCGGACCAAAGCCAGCCCGTCTCATCAGTCGGTGACTCTCAGCACATTCGGGTTGCCGCCCATCTGCTATCCTAAGTGTGCTGTGCGGATGCTCTGGTGGTTTTTCGTCCTGGGAATCAGTGTTGCGGTGGTTGTGTCGGTCGCGCTTACCCTCTATATGCGGGTCCGGCGGCAAATGAAGCGCTCGGCGGCCCACTCAGCGGAACTCGATGGTCTCGACCACTCGCCGCCGCCGGAGACTTGATCTCCCGCGACATCCGCCATAAGGAAAGGAACGCCATGTCTCGTGTAGCTTCCCAGGTTCTTGGCCAACCGACGCGGTCGATGGAATATGCGAAGCAGGCGGCGATCGTGATCGCTGCCAGCCTCTTCGTCGCCTTGTGCGCGCGTGTGACCGTGCCGCTACCCTTCACGCCCGTCCCGCTGACGCTGCAGAACTTCGGAGTCCTTACCGTGGGCTTGCTCCTCGGTTCGCGTCGCGGTTTTGCGGCGCTCTCGCTCTATCTTGTCGAAGGCGCGTTCGGACTGCCGGTATTCAGCCCCTCAATTCTGGGCGGCGGGATTGCCCAGATACTCGGGCCGACCGGCGGATTCCTCATGGCTTATCCCCTCGTCGCCTTTGCAGCGGGATGGATCTACGAGCGGAGATCGGTACAAGGCTCGCGTCGTTTCGGCTGGGCCGCGCTGTCGTCCGTGGCGGCGGAGGTTGTGCTTTTTGCCGGCGGACTTAGCTGGCTCGCTGTGCTTACGCACTCTGTTTCGCTGGCTCTCCGGTTCGGCCTCTATTGGTTCATTTTCGCGGAAGTCATCAAGGTGCTGATGGCCTCCGCTGTCGCTACCCGCTGGCAGCAACAGCGTTCTGCGCAACCCTGAACGGAACGAGACGTTCTTGGTGGAGCACTTGGAGACGTGAGTTGTCATCCTGAGCGAAGCGAAGGACCTGCTGTCTCGTGCACAGACAAGAAAGCAGGTCCTTCGCTTCGCTCAGGATGACAAAGTTGGGATTTCTTGCTTGCAGGATGGCAAAGTTGGGATTTCCTGCTTGCAGGCACCTTACTGGCGCCGCTATTTATAGAACAGGATTACGGAATCATATGAGTAGAGTATCTTCACCCGTTCGCGAAATCACCGTGGCCCACAGCCCGGACTCGGACGACGCATTCATGTTTTACGGCCTGGCCACAAATAAAGTTCGCGTGCCCGGACTGAAGTTCACCCACACCCTTTGCGACATCGAGACGCTGAACCGCCAGGCGCAGGAAGGTGTCTACGACGTAACCGCAATCTCATTCCACGCCTTTCCCTACATTCAGGAAAAATACACGCTGATGTCGTGCGGCGGCAGCGTGGGCGACGGTTATGGGCCCATGCTCGTTTCCACGCGTCCCTTCACTCCGGACGAGATCAAGCAGAAGAAGATCGCGGTACCCGGCAAACTCACCACCGCTTACCTGGCGCTTGAACTGTTCGCGCCCGGCATTGAAGTGGAAGTCGTTCCCTTCGATCAAATCATTCCGCAGATTTTGGAAGGGAAGCACGAAGCCGGCCTCATCATCCACGAAGGCCAGCTCACTTACGACAAGTCGGGACTGCACCGCGTCGTCGATCTCGGCCGCTGGTGGCAGAAAGTCACGGGACTGCCGCTGCCGCTTGGAGGAAACGCGATCCGGCGCTCGCTTGGCCCGGAAACCATGGCCAGTGTTACGCAGGCGCTGCGCGAGAGCATCCAGTACGCCATCGACCATCGCGAAGAAGCGCTCGCCTACGCCATGCAGTTCGCCCGCGATCTCGACACCCAACTCGCCGATAAATTCGTCGGCATGTACGTCAACGAGCGCACGCTTGACTATGGCGACGATGGCAGGGAAGCCGTGAAGCGACTGCTTGATATGGGTCACAAGGCCGGGATCATTCCGCAGACGCCGCGCGTGGAGTGGGTGTAGGAGGCCGCGAGCTCTCGGGCAAATGGCCACTCGAACGTAAGCGTCTGACCAACACACCTGTTCGAATGAAGGGGTCTGTGTTGAAGTGTCCGGATGACCGCAAAAACAGAGTTGTCAGCACCTAAGCGACGTACACGAGCGGAAGTTCAGCAGTTGGTGGCGGAATTCATGAGCAGCGGCATGCGGCGCAGCGAGTTTTGCCAGAGTCGAGGTTTGAGCTTCAGCACGCTGGATCGCCATCTGAAAAAGCGGCGTTGGAAGAGAAGGCGCAGAACAGTTTCTTCGGCTGACCGGTTGGTGCCGGTGGAGCTGGCCGTCAGGAAATCGCCAGCGCAGCACGAATCGAGTTGCGGACTGGCGGTGGTGCTGCCGGCCGGGCGCCGGATCGAGGTGCATCCTGACTTTGATACGAATACGTTCGAGCGCCTGGTGACTGCACTGGAGCGGATGTAGGCCGTGTTTGGACTGGGTCCAGCCACACGGATCTATTTGGCCGCCGGGGTCACCGACATGCGCAAGGGGTTCGAAGGGCTGTACGGTCTGGTCCGGGATCGATTGTCGTGCGAGCCTCTGAGTCGGCACCTGTTCTTGTTCTGCAACGCCCAGCGCAACCGGTTGAAGGTGCTCGTCTGGGATGGTAGCGGACTTTGGGTCTGTGCCAAGAGATTAGAAAAGGGGCGTTTCACCTGGCCGCAATCCGGCGATGCCCAGGGTAAGGTCGTCCTGAGTCATGAGGAACTGTCCCTACTGTTAGGTGGGATTGATGTGGCCAAAACCAAGCACAAGCGGTGGTACCGGAAGGCTCTACCAGAAGGACATGCTGCCGCATGATTGCTTGACTGCTTGAACGTTTCGATCGACTCTGGTAAATCAGTTACCCATTGTGAGTGAGCCTCCCATTTCTTCAGTGCCAGCCGATCTGGAACTCATCGCACGACTGAAGAGCCAGTTGCAGTACGCAGAGCTGAGGATTCGCGTGCTGGAGGAGCGTCTGCGGCTGATGCGGATCGAGAAGTATGGAGCGGTTGGCGAAAAGCTCTCCCACGCACAAATGGTGCTGTTCGAACTTCAGCCGGTCATCAGTGAAGTGATCATGGAGGCCGAGAGTAAACACGAGCCAGTGCGGCGCTCGACAAAGACATCCTGTAAGCATCCAAGCCGCCAGAAGTTGCCTCCGAATCTTGGGCCAGTTCGAGGGAATTCTCCAAACTGACGGCTACGCGGCTTATGACCAGATCGGTGGGCCAGGAATAGTGCACGCCGCTTGCTGGGCGCATGCCAGAAGACAGTTTTTCGAAGCGGCTCAGCTAAATCCCCGAGACCCGCTTGCAACTCCGATTGTGGCGCGAATGGACGAACTGTTTGCCGTCGACGCGGAAGCTCGCCACAGAGTTATTGGTCTCACTGGGCGTCATGCTCTGCGTCAGGAAAGAGCCAAGCCTCTCCTCGATGATATTCGTAGCAAGATCGACGCAGCGCAGTCGATTGCATTGCCCTCCAGTGCACTCAGCAAGGCCTGCCACTACGCGCTCACGCTTTGGAGGAAACTTACCCGATTCCTAGAATATCCCGAACTTGAGTTGAGCAATAACCTCGCGGAGAATTCAATGCGGCCCGTGGCTCTGGGCCGGAAGAACTGGATACACATCGGCAGCCCACAGGCGGGACCTAAGGTTGCGGCGATTCTTTCGGTCGTGGAAAGCTGCCGCCGGTTGAAACTCCCAGTGCGCGACTATTTGGCTGCGGTTCTCCCTGGGTTTGCCGATCTCCCGATCCAGCGCCTCCCAGACCTTACTCCCTCCGTGTGGGTCGCCCGGCATTCATAGACTCAAGCAACCGGGGTATTAGCATGAAGTGATCTGGCGACCACAACTCGGTAGTTTCCTGTTTGCCAACATCCGAGAGTCAGCCAGTCAATGACCACAGGGCTAGCACCCAGCCATCTTCAAGGCAGTCTCAGCGATGCGTCGCAACGGAACAATGGCGACGACGGCGTCGCGCGCGATCGCTTCTCTCGGCATGCCGAAGACCACACAACTGGACTCGTTCTGGGCAATGGTCTGGGCACCACAGTTGCGCATCTCCAGCAAACCCTGAGCCCCATCATCCCCCATACCCGTCATAATCACGCCTACCGCGCGCGCTCCAACGGACTTGGCAACCGAACGGAACAGCACATCCACACTGGGCCGGTGGCGTGAGACCAGCGGCCCGTCGGTGACACGGGCGACGCAGGCGGATCCACTCCTCTGCACCAGAAGGTGATGATTTCCGGGGGCGATCAAAGCACGTCCGTTAAGGACGCGATCGCCGTCCGCGGCTTCTTTGACCTCGATGTTGCACTCCTTGTTCAAGCGGTCGGCGAATGCCCGCGTGAATATTTCCGGCATGTGCTGGACGATAACGATACCCGGGCATCCGGAAGGCATCGCTTGCAGCAGTTCGCGTAGAGCTTCGGTGCCCCCGGTGGAGGCGCCGATGGCAATAATCCTGTCTCCCGTGGGCCCGAGCCGGGATGCCGGGCCCAGTGTCAGGACAACGTCGGCGGTATTTCGAGGCGCGACAGGCGGTGGGGGTGCAGGCACCAATTTGGCCTGAGCCGCGCTCCGCACCACGTCAATCAGCATGACCGCGGATTCGTGGAGGAAATCGCGAACGCCGAGCTTGGGCTTGGTGATGACCTCGACGGCTCCAAGTTCCAGCGCGGAGATGGCGTCTTCGGTCCGGCGATGGGCTACTTCGGAGCAGACAACGACGGGTATCGGCCTTTCCGCCATGATCTTTCGCAGGAAGGTAAGGCCGTCCATACGGGGCATCACGAGGTCGGTGATAACCACGTCGGGCACTTCTTTCTCCATCTTGGCGAAGGCAATGATCGGGTCGGCGGCCACGCTAACCCTGATACTCGGATCGGCGCTGAGCACAGCTTGCATGACCTGGCGGACCACGGCAGAGTCGTCCACCACGAGCACCTGAATGCTTCCGTCCAATCTCCTTGGTCTTCGCGGGAAGTTCATGTTCACCTGTTCACTCAGGCTCAGAATGCACGGCCAGATCGACGCCTAGCGCACGATCTTGCGTGAAAAGTTCCCTGTTGAAGGCACCAGTGCGTATACGGTGGGCGCGACGGTTCTCAAGTTGGGCGATATTCCGCCTAGATTTTCGGAGTGACCCACAAACAGCAATCCCGAGGGGGAAAGATGCCGCACGATACCGCTAATCACCTTTTCCTTGGATTTCTGATCAAAATAAATCAAGACGTTCCGGCAAAAGATGAGATCAAAGAAACCCTGGAGAGGGTAGGAATCGGCGTGCAGGTTCACGCGCGCAAACTTCACGACGCGGTGCAGTTCAGGGCTGGCCTTCATGAAACCTCTGTCGTCGCCCCGGCCCTTGAGCATGTAGGCGCGAAGGTGTTCCTGAGGAATGTCTTTCATTCTCTCGATGGGGTAAATGGCTTCGCGTGCTTTTTCCAGTACGCGTGTGGAAATGTCGGTGGCGAGAACTTCCAAATCCCATTTCTCCACCGGGAAGTGCTTCAGCATAAGCATAGCCAGCGAGTACGGTTCCTCGCCGCTGGAGCAGCCGGCGCTCCAAACCCGAAGGCGGGCTGGGCGCTGTCCCGTGGCCGCCTCCTGATGCCATCTGGGGAAGACGTACTGCGAGAGAAGGTCGAAATGCTGTGGCTCGCGGAAGAAATGAGTCTCGTTGGTGGTGATGGCGTCGAGCATCGTCTGGCGTTCTTCCTCGTCCGTGTCCACGCGCTGGTAGTACTCCGCAAAATTGCGGAGTCCCAGGGCGCGAAGGTACTTGGAAAGCCTCCCCGTCAAGAGTGCGGCCTTCGCCTCCGAAAGCCAAATTCCCGAGTCCCGGTAGATCATCGCCTGAAAAAGCAGAAAGTCCTTGGACGACACCGAGTACGGCGCCATATCGCAGGACGCGTGCGGTCTTGCCACAGCGTGGTTGCGGACCGCGGGGACCGCCGCCTTGCCGCGCATCTTGGAATCCGACCTTTTCATCCCAAATGCTTCTTCAGCACTGCTATAAGCTTTTCTGTGTTCACAGGCTTAAGCATGTACTCGGTGCATCCACTGTCGAACCCCTTCTTTACCGCGGAGTCCTCGCTTCGCATCGTCAACAGGACAATCGGGGTCCTCTGGGTCGCGGCATTTTCCCGGAGCACCCGGCACGCTTCTATGCCATTCATCCGCGGCATTTCAACGTCCATCAAAATGAGATCCGGTTTCTTCTCCAGCGCCACTTCCACGCCTTCTTTGCCATCGCACGCGCTGAGGAATTCATACTGTTTCATGTTCGCGAAGATCATCCGGCTCTTCATCCGCGCGGTGGCGGAGTCGTCCACCAGCAAAATCGTTTTGGTCATTGTCTTTCTTCTCGATCCGCGCGGGCCAACGGGAAAGTTGGCCCCGCGAATCCGCTGGTTTTGTCGTTACTGCGCTGCGCCGTCGTTCGCTTCCGGCGTGGGGTTGTCTTCCCCAAACGTCGGGGCCGCTTCCGCCAAGTTCTGCGAGTCGGCGTTGCCTTCCGCTTCCGACAGCGTCGTTGCCGCCGCGGTAAGGTCCTGCACCTCGTCCGCCGACAGCACCTTGTCGATGTCCAGCAACAGGACAAACTTCTTCCCCAACTGCGCCATCCCTTGCAGGTAGTCCACCTTGATGCGCGTGCCGAACGTCGGAACCTCCTGCACATCGCCGGCCGCGATGTCCATCACCTGGCTTACCGCATCCGCCATCACGCCCATCAACGTGCTTTGCCCTTCCACCTGCCCTTCCACAATCACGATGCAGGTGGTCTTGGTCACCGGCCGTTCCTCCAGACCGAATTTCAGTCCCAGGTCCACCACCGGCACCACTGCCCCGCGCAGGTTGATCACTCCTCGCACCCAGCGCGGCGTTTTCGGCACCGTGGTCACGGTGTCGTATTCAATGATCTCCTTCACCTTGAGGATGCCGATCGCATACTCCTCGCCAGCCAGGAGAAACGTCAGATACTGCTCCTGTTCCACGGCTTCTTTCATCGCTGTTGTCATCGGGTTTTCTCCTTACTGAAACCGCGCGAAGCCGTGCTCGTCTTCGCTGGTGTTGGATTTGCTTCCACCCGCACCCGCGCCTGCGGCCGCCGCCCGCGCCACGGCCGTGGTTTTCGCCGTGTGCGGTTGCGTGCTGTGCTGCAACCTGGACGCCTGCGTTCCATACTGATGCCGGAACGACAAGTCCCTATCCTCGCCGCCGGTCTTGAAGAAGCTCATTAACTGTTCCAGGGCCTCCGACTGCGCCGCCATTTCTTCCGCTGTGCTCGACAGCTCTTCCGAGGAAGACGCGTTCCGCTGTGTCACCTGGTCCACCTGGGCCATTGCTTTGTTGATCTGGTTCACCCCCGCAGACTGCTCGCGTGACGCCGACGACACTTCCTGCACCAGGTCTGCCGTCTTCCTGATCGAAGGCACCAGTTCGTCCAGCAGTTTGCCGGAGCGTTCCGCCACCTTCACGCTGTCCGTCGCGAGGCGGGTGATTTCCTTCGCCGCTGTCTGGCTGCGTTCCGCCAGCTTGCGCACTTCCGTCGCCACCACCGCAAATCCGCGGCCATGTTCTCCGGCTCGGGCCGCTTCGATGGCCGCGTTCAGGGCCAACAGGTTCGTTTGGTAGGCGATTTCGTCGATGATTTCGATCTTGTCGGTGATCGACTTCATCGCATCCACCGTCTGCTTCACCGCTTTCCCGCTCTCTTCGGCTTCGCGGGCGCCCTTCGAAGCCACCTGCTCCATCTGACGGCTGTTGTCGGAGTTCTGGTTGATCGAAGCGCTCATCTGCTCGAGGCTCGACGTAGTTTCCTCGATGGAAGCCGCCTGCTCGCTCGTGCCCTGAGACAGGGACGCGGCTGAAGCCGATACTTGCGCCGATGCCGACGCCAGCGCACCAGCTGAGTTCTTAACCTCGCCGAGGGTTTGAGAGAGCCGCTCGGACATGTCCTTCAGCGCCTGCAGCATCTGTCCAGTTTCGTCCGTGCTGTACACCTCCACACCAGCCGTCAGGTTGCCCCGTGAGAGTTCATCGGCAACGCGCATGGCTTCAAGCAGCGAGCGCGTCACCGTCTTGGCGATGTACCAAGTCCCGCCAATCATCGGTCCGAGGCAGAGCAGTGACACGACGAAAGTCAGCAGGATCGCGCGACGCTGTGAGTCTTTTGTCTCTTCAAATGCACGCGTGATGCTGGCCTCGTCGCGCGTTGTGTTGGCCTGCAGCTTGTCGTGGATCGCGTTGTACTTGGCTCTCATGGATGCCAGCGACTGAGTCAAGCCTTCGGTCACGCTGCCCGCGATCATGCCTTCGGTAGTCTGCCGCGCTTGGACGTAGTAGTCCCGCATTTCAGCATCGAGTTGGTCGAGGTCCCGGTGGTCCAGAACCGGGTTGTTTTGTTCTTTTTGCAGACGTTGCAGAAATTTGTCCTTAAGGGCATCGGTATCCGCCAGAGCCTCGCTGTTCTTGGCAGCGACCGCATCTTGCAAGCCCCTCTGGATCGCGTTCAGATCCTCTTCCAAATCCCTGCTCATTTCTACGGAAGGGTAATATCCGGCTTCGACCTGCTGCATTTGGCTGGCACTCCGGGAGCCAAGGATCAGCGTGATCGCCATTACCAGGCAGAATGCAAGTCCGGCGAGCGCTGGACCGATCAGCATTTTCTGTTGAAACTTAAGCTTGTTAAACATGAGCATTTCCCTCGTGTGCAACTTCCCGAATCGTTAGTCGGTGTCGTTAGTCGGTGACGTTAATAACCTTAACGCCCGCAGTGTCGGCGCCAGGCAGAACATAGCCGATAGCGTTCCCGTTGGAGCGCACGAACTCGAGCACGCCACTTTCGCTTTTCTGCGGGGGCGGAATGTCCCGGCCGGAGAAGATGAGCTGCTGCCAGTAGGCATCCACTGCGGAGGAGGACTTCCCATGAATATCCTTAGAGAAACTCTCCCGCGTTGGTGAATTAACGGGAAGATCCACTGGCGACGCACCGCGCCCATCCGGAAACTTGGTCGTTTTCTTGAGGAAGATACGCGACACGTCGTCCCGGCTCATCGAAGACACCGGGTTCGACGGGTTGACGATGACTTTATAGCTCTTCGCCTGCGCCCAGACATTCGCGGAGGCAAGGATCAGAAATACGGCAATGGTGCAAACTTGTAATCGCTTCATTATCATTCCCTCTTTTCTCATTAGTCTCAGTTCAGAAAGAAAATCCGATCTTGGCCGCCAGAATGCTCGACCTGGGTTTCGTTCCGTTGGGATTCGAGTCCGAGTAGAACCCTGTAGTGCACCCCAGTAGAACTGGACACGGAAGTTAGTTAGGCTTGGGGCCTCCGCCAGGAGGCGAGAATGTCAAGAAAGCCGAGAGTCCAGAGAACCCCGGAAGAGAAGTGGCAGATTGTGTTGGA
>Ga0209517_10001746_pt1 | contig 31945 bp, 33 predicted proteins | sample PeaSoiMetSII2010_FD_187695 | JGI IMG/M metagenome (GOLD analysis project Ga0209517, IMG submission 187695) | Peat soil microbial communities from Weissenstadt, Germany - SII-2010 (SPAdes) (version 2) | ecosystem: Environmental > Terrestrial > Soil > Wetlands > Peat | place: Germany... | reverse complement strand
GATCTGCAAAAGCCTCCTCCCCAAACTCATGCCATTGGATAGGCTGATGCATAGCCGAACGCAGGTAGGAAGAAGAAGCGCGAGCGAGAGCGTTGTGCGGGGAGTCCGTCATGAGCCTAGTTTATCCTCATCTCGCAGAGCTGAAACGAAGCGGGTTGACGACCCGAACCCCTCCGTACTTCTGCCCTGCCGCAAGGTCCTCGGAATAGAGAATTGCGGCGCCGGCGCTCTCGGCTGCCTGAAGAACCAGGGCGTCCCAGTAGGAAATCTTGTAGCGCAACTCGATCTCCAGCGCCTGAATGGCCGATTCCGGACTGTTGATGACGATCTCCCAGTTGAGGTAGTCCTGGACCAACCGGCGGATCTCATCCACCGGGACTGGGGGCTTAACCTTGCGCCGGAGATTGACGCAAAGTTCTTGCAGGACTTGTGTGCTCAGTACGCCCTCCCCGGTCGTCCACAGGTGCTCAATCAACCGGCCGGCGCGGTCCCGCTTCACACCGGCCGAACGGTCGTGCGCGTAGAGAAGAATGTTCGTGTCCACGAAATACTTGTCAGCCATCGGTGATCAAACTCGAGGCATCGCTCGTGAGGTCAGCGCTCGTGAAGCTCGTCTCGGGAACGGGGAGGAGTCCATTGCATCTCGAGTCCTTCTCGCAGCCGGGCCAGAGCGCGCTTGCGCGCGCGGTCATATGATTTGCGCTGGCGCACGATTTCTTCGAGCCGCGCGGCCAGTAAGGCGCTGATCGAAGTGTCTTGTTCGGCGGCCAAAATCCGGACCTCACGCAGAAGGTCCGCGTCCAGCTTGAGAGTGATATTGGTTTTCATGTCAGCACGTAAACATGTGCAGCACTATTCTACGTGCCGTCCGACTCCGATGTCAAAAGAGATGGTTCGTGGGGCGTTTAACGGGCATCCAGTCGCCGATTACACGTAAATCAAGCCAAAGCCAAGAGCTGAGAGCTAAGCACTCAGCCTCTTCGCCATCGAACAATAAATCTCCACCGCTTCCACCAGCTGCGCTTTCTCCACAAACTCGCCCTCCGTATGCGCCACGTGAATCGAGCCTGGACCGAGCAGTAGCGGCTCACCCCAGTTCGCCAGCGACGGGATATCGGTTGTGAAAGCCGCGACCATGGTCGGCAGACCGTCCAGCGTGCGCAGCCGCAGGAACGAAGCCTCGCGCGTGAAGTGAACCTCGGCGAGCTCGCCGACGGCCTCCGTAATCTCGCGGCGCAGTGCGTCCGTCGGGCCCACCAGGCGATAAAAAAGGTTAGCCTTGGCAAAATCGGGAATCACGTTGGGCGCGCGCCCGCCCTGAATTAGGCCCACGTTCTTTGTGCAAGGGCCTATTTCGGGGTCCTCGGGAAGTCTCATCGCGTGCAAACGGTGCAGCGCTTCCACCAGCTTGTCGATCGCCGACTCGCCCAGCTCCGGATACGCCGAGTGCGCCATCTTTCCGCGCGCCACCAGTTCCACGTGCAGCGCACCCTTGCTCGCCAGCGCCAGTTTGTTTTCGGTGGGCTCGCCGTTAATCATGAAGCGCGCGCCCATCGGTTGCTGGTTGGCCAGCTTTGCGCCGATCGAATCGCGCTCCTCGCCCACCAGAAACAGCAGCCCGACGAAAACGCCCGCTCCGCGCAGCTTCTCCGCCGCCAGAATCTGTGCTGCGATAATCCCCTTCGCGTCGCACGCTCCGCGCCCGTAAATGCGGCCGTCGTCTTCGGACGATGCAATGAACGGCGGCACTGTGTCCATGTGGGTAGAGAAGACAATCTCCGGACGAGCATGCCCCAGCCACGTTGCAAGCACATTAGCGCGCGCACCCTCGACCGGCATTTTCCGAGCTTCCAGCCCGCGCCGCAGCAGCTCGTCACAAAGGAAATCTCCCACCGCACTTTCATTCGGAGTGATGGATTCAATATCGATCAGCCGGCGGGTGAGGGCAAACAAGTCCATGCAACAAAAGCGTAACAGCCCATCGCGATTGGTGGATAGTGCTTAGTGGATAAGCGGCAGAGCCCCTTCGAACGATTGCTTTGAAGGGTGTGCTTTGAAGGGGCGCGGCTTCAGCCGCGCCGTCCGACGTTCGAAATCCGACGCCCCTTTAGGGGCCGGCCCACTATCCACTGTTGTACTCTGATTCCGTGCTCCCCGAAAACTCCAGCATCCGCTCGCTATTTCTTGCCGGCCCCGCCGGACGTCTGGAAGGTCTCCTCAACGCCGGATCGCCCAACGCGACGCACGCCGCCGTAGTCTGCCATCCGCATCCACTCTACGGTGGAACGCTCCACAACAAAGTTGTCTTCCACGCCATGAAAGCGCTCAACCACTTCGGATTCCCCGTGCTGCGTTTCAACTTCCGCGGCACCGGCCTGAGCGAAGGGGAGCACGCCAGCGGCATCGGCGAAGTCGAAGACGTGCGCGCCGCCCTCGAGTGGCTCGAACGCGAGTTCACAGTGCCCGTCATCTTCGCCGGCTTCTCCTTCGGCGCCGCCGTCGGATTGCGCGTCGCCTATGCTGACGACCGGGTCCGCGCGCTCATCGCTCTCGGCCTGCCTGCCGTTCCCGTCGAAGACCGCGTTTACGATTTCGAATTCCTGCGCGCATGCGCCAAGCCCAAACTATTCGTCAGCGGCTCGCGCGATCAGTTCGGCCCCGCTGGAAAACTCGAAGCGCTCGTGAACACCTTCGCCGACCCCAAGAGACTGGTCCGCATCGAAGCCGGAGACCACTTCTTCGAAGGCAGACTCAAGGAGATGCGCGTAGCCATCGAAAGTTGGGTCCGCGAGATCGTGCCCGCGCAAGCCACCAGCGACTAAACACCAGCGGCGAGCGACGTTCTCTATAATCCCACCATGCCCGATCTCTCTCCCGCGCGCGACCAGCAATTCCGCCGCATGCGCGACGCCGCCCGCGAGATATTCACCTCAGCGCTGACAAACGCCTCCATCGAAAAAGCTTTGGCCCGCAACGTGCACTGCGAGCGCCGCGTCATGCGCATCGGCGACGACCTGCACGATCTCGATTCCTACCATCGCATCTTCGTTGTCTCCATCGGAAAGGCCGCGCACACCATGGCCGCCGCTCTCGAAGCCCAACTCGGCAGCAGTCTTGAAGGCATTGTCGCATCGTCGGTCGAACCAGTCAGCCTGGTGCGCGGTTTCCGCTATTTTCACGGCGGACATCCCACACCCACCGCCGAATCCATCCTCGCCGCCGGCGCCATCCTGAAATCGCTGACGTCTCTAGGTCCCACTGCGCTCGCCATCTTTATGATCTCCGGCGGGGGCTCTTCCATCGTCGAAAAGCCCGTCGACGACGAAATCTCTCTGCCCGACCTCGCCGCCACCTACCGGACGCTCGTGCACTCCGGCGCGCCCATCGCCGAGATCAACGCCATTCGCAAACATCTCTCCGCCGTGAAGGGCGGACGCCTGGCCCAGGCCGCCTACCCCGCCCAGCAGGTTTCGATTCTTGTCTCCGACGTGCCCGACGATACACCGGACGCGCTCGCCTCCGGCCCCACCATGCCCGATTCCACTTCCATCCATGACTGCGAGCACATCGCCGCCAAATACAACCTCGTCGATCAGTTCCCCAAATCCGTTGCCGATCTTTTCCGTCAGCACGCCCTCGATGAGACGCCCAAATCCGACGACCCCGCGTTCGTCCGCGCGCGCTGGTGGACCGTGCTCTCCAATAAATTGGCCATCGATGAAGCCGCCGTAGCCGCCAGCCACGCCGGTTTTGCCGTCGAAGTCGATAACTCCTGCGACGACTGGCCCTACGACAAAGCCGCCGGCTACTTGCTCAACCGTCTGCGCGAACTGCGCCGCTCCGTATCGCGCGTCTGTCTCATCTCCGGCGGCGAGGTGACCGTGACCGTCCGCAACGGCGGCATCGGCGGACGCAACCAGCAGTTCGCCCTCGCCTGCGCCGAAGCAATATCGGGACACGACATTACCGTGCTGAGCGCCGGCACCGACGGCATCGACGGCAACAGTCCTGCCGCTGGCGCCGTAGTCGATGGCAGTACCCTCGACCGCGTCAATGCCCGCGCCGGCGGCGCCGAAGCCGTGCGGCAAGCGCTCTCCAGCTTCAATGCCTATCCTCTTTTCGACACGCTAGGCGACACGCTCGTAACCGGACCCACCGGAAATAATCTTCGCGACCTGCGCATCCTGCTGGCTTACTAGCAGCCATCTCATAAATCTGCGTTGAAGGGGCACGGCGTCACAGCCCTGGGGAAAGACATCACTTTCGCGGCTTCATGCTCTTCTGAGCACCGTAAATTCTTGTAAATCTCCCTGCCGCCCGGCAGCATCTCACCCCCAGCCTGCATCCAAGCTATTAAACCCAATACCGCACTGGAGGTTTCGCAATGAAGCAGACTTTACGCACCGCCGTCCTCTTGACGTTTGCCAGCACGGCCATGGCAGCGTTCTCGAATGTCGCGCAGGCTCAGAAAGTTGACATTGCTTTCGGCATCAGTTCGGTGGATGCCCCGGGGGCCAGTTCGGTCAGCTTGAGCGACACCAGTCACTCCCCGGTATCGCTCACCGGCGGCACCTATCCCGGTTTTAGCGGCGACGTGATCTTCTGGCACCATTTGGGTATCGGGAGCGAAATCTACTGGAGGGCATCCCAAAGCGACAATTACCTCGGCTCCGGTTTCAATTATCGTCCGCTTTTTTACGACGTCAACGCCGTCTACTCGCCCAGGCTCGCGAGCCACACCTACCTGGAGCTTGTCGGCGGCATCGGCGCGCTGAGCACCCGCTTCTATACGGGAACCAGTTGCGGGCCGTACAGTTGCACCAATTACCAGTCCAGCAATCACTTCGACGCAGACTTCGGCGCCGGCATCAAGTTTTATCCCAAGGGCGGCTTCTTCGTCCGCCCCGAGGCGCGAATTTACCTCGTCAACAACAACGTTGACTACAGCTCGGCGCATGTCACCCGCTACGGCCTCTCCATCGGCTACACCTTCGGAGGACGATAGCTTCCGCAAGGACGCGAACTACGTAGGCCCTCGTCCGGGCAGCCGAGCGAATACTCGGCTCGCTGCCTGCGGCGCCACTCCTGCAGCGTAGGATGGCCGTCGCTTGAGCGATCCCGCAAACCGCCCGTGATCGCCCGCCGCTTACCACAGCCAACTCGCGCTTCCGCCCAGTAATTTTCCGCCCTGCCCCAACTTGGCGAGTTTCCTGTTTCACCCATCCCGCATTATGATAGACGTATGAATTTTGGTTTTTCCGGCGAGATGATCTTCCTGTTTTTTCTGGTGCTGATCCTTTTCGGCCCCAAGAAGATGCCGGAGATCGGCCGCCAGGTCGCTCGTTTCCTCAACGAGTTCCGGCGCGCTTCCAACGAATTCCGTTCGCAGATCGAGTCCGAAATCAATTCCCTGGATGTCAGCAGCAACGCCGGCAGTAGCAGCCCCCGCCAGCAGATCCTGCCGCCCCTCCAAGCCCCGCGCGGATCGCTAGCCAACCGCATCTTCAATCCCCCGCCCGCCGAAAAGATCGAAGCTACCGAGGCCGTCGCAGCAGCCGAACCCGCGCCTGCTCCCTTGCCTTCTCCCGCTCCGAAAGTGGCGCCCGATGCCTGAAGCGGCCGCCTCCTCACCCGTGAACGAATCCGCCAACGAGCAAATGCCCACCATGGGCTTCCTCGATCATCTCGAGGAACTGCGCAAGCGAATCGTTTACTCCATCATCGCCATCGTTATCTGCTTCTTCGCCTGTTGGGGATATGCCGGGAATATTTACGCAATTATGCAGCGTCCCATCATGGACGCGCTCCAGCGCAATGGCCTTTCGGCAAAGCTGGTTTACGTCAATCCCATTGAGCCTTTCAATCTGTATCTGAAGGTCGGAGCCATGGCCGGCTTGTTCGTCGCCTCGCCCTTCGTGCTCTACCAGATCTGGTGCTTCATTTCGCCCGGTCTCTACCGCAAAGAGAAGCGCTATGTCATGCCCTTCATGGCCTCGACCATTGCCCTGTTCCTCTCCGGCGGGTACTTCGGCTACAAGGTGGTCCTCCCGCAGGCGCTCGTGTTCCTGATCGGCTACGGCAAAGACTTCCAGCCGATGATCACGCTCACCGAGTACAGTTCTCTGTTCCTGACCATAATCGTTGGCCTGGGCGTAATTTTCGAGATGCCGATCCTGATATTTTTCCTCGCGCTGATGGGCATCGTTAGCGCCGGCTGGATGTGGCGCAATATCCGCTATGCCATCCTGGGCATCTTCGTAGTCGCCGCCATCATCACGCCCACCCCCGATATCCTGAACATGTGCATCTTCGCAGCCCCTATGGTCGCCTTGTACGTCCTGAGCATCGCCATCGCTTGGCTCGTGCATCCCAACCAGCGCAAAAGCCGCGCCCAGAAAAAGCCCTGACCACAGAAGACACGGAGGATCACAGGGAAAACCATGAAAAGACCCACAAACACAATGGATATTCTTCAGGCCTCCCCCGGTGCCCCCCTGTGGTTAAAGATTTGCCTGGCGCTGCTGCTGACCGTCGCCCTAGCGAACACCGAAGCCTGCACCAAAGGAACCGACGCCACCGCCGGCGCGGCCCCAAAATCCGAATTTCCCGCTGCGACGCCAGTTCCGCCCCAAGTCGCCGCTCCCGACAACGCCCCGCTCCCGCACATCGATTCCAAACGCGCCTTCCAGTACACCCGCGAAGTCACCGCCTTCGGCCCGCGCTATATGGGCAGCGAGAATCACAAGAACCTCGAACGCTACATTCTTGACCACCTCAAAGGCGATCAGGTCGAAGACGACGCCTTTACCGCCGACACCGTAGAAGGGAAGTTTCCCGTCCGCAACATCATCGCCAAATTTCCCGGCACAAAAGACGGAATCATCGTCATCCTCGGCCACTACGACACCAACTACCCACTGCGCAATACCGGATACGTCGGCGCCAACGACGGCGGCTCTTCCACCGCCATCCTGCTCGAATACGCCAACCAGTTGCGCGGCAAAAAGCGCGATGGCTACAGCGTTTGGCTAGTCTGGACCGACGGTGAAGAAGCGGTTCAGAAGTGGTCCGACACCGACAGTCTTTACGGTGCCCGCCATCTGGCCGAAAAATGGGAAAAAGACGGCACGCTCAAGAAAATCAAAGCGCTCATGGTCATGGACATGATCGGTGACGCCGACCTCAACATCGACCGCAACGCCACCGGCGCGCCGTGGCTGCTCGACCTCATCTACGCCGCCGCCGAGCGCCTGGGCTACCAGTCCCACTTCTACGCCCGTCAGAGCAGCATCGAAGACGATCACCTTCCCTTCGTCAAACGCGGCGTCCCCAGTGCCGACGTCATCGACCTCGATTACGGCTACAACAACGTCTTCCACCACACCCCGCAAGACACCATGGACAAGCTAAGCCCCAAGAGCCTGGAAATCGTCGGCGATACAATCCTGGAAACCATCCACATGCTCGACCAACGCTAGCCTGTGCGGATTGATAGAGAACTCGCGACTTGAAGCTCAGTAGATCGTGTACCCCGGCGCCGGATTCCGTACATCTGGCTTTGACGCCATCAGCAGCAGCGCACCGATACTCTTGAATGCGCGCAGATCGTCGAGACTATGGAATGAAGTCGTCTGGTAGTTGTCGGGTGTCGTCGTGTCGTCGGGAATCTGCGCCCACTCCACGTTTTCGAAGGCGTGCTTCTTCAGCAGCTCGACGTACTCCGCCGCCGAACGAACATGCACCGGCACCTTCAACTTTGGCACCCATTGCAGCGAATACGGATTGTCTTTGTAGAGATTGATTAGAATGAACAGCCGCCCATGCGGCGCCATAACGCGAAAAAGCTCAGCCAGCGCGCGCTCCTGATCCGGATAGTAATAAAATGATTCCACCGAAAGCACTTTGTCAAAAAAGTTCTCTTCCCAGGGAATCTGCGCCGCCGAACCCACCACGAACATCACATTGTCGAATTCCTTCGACGCGGCTCGCGCCTGCCGGACCATCTCGTCGGAAATGTCGATTCCGACCACCTGCCCAAAACCCTGTGGCCCTTCGCCGACCATGCGCGCCAGCAAGCGCGTCGCCCAACCCGATCCGCAGCCCAGATCCAGAATGCGCTCACCCGGACGCAGATCCATGCGACGCGTCGTTTTCTCGGTGATGTCGAGGTGATGACGCTCCATCTTTGCGCCCTCACCGTCATCGGCCCAGCGATTGAATTCGTGCTGCAGGTGCTCGTCGGGGGACTGGGGTTTATCGGGTGTCAAGGGTGCACTCCTTGCTGTTCGTCGTTCGCTGTTCGCTCGAAGGCTACGAGCTTCGAGCAAGCGATCCGTGTTCGCTCGCAGCTCGTAGCCCGCAGCTCACTCCACGATCTTGCGCAGATCCTCAAAGAACGTCGGATACGACACTCCCGCGGCGCCCGCACCGTGAATGCTCGTCTCGCCTTGCGCTCGCAACGCGGCCACGGCGAACGCCATGGCAATTCGGTGATCGCCGAACGAATCCAGCTCGGCGCCGTGCAGACGCTGGCCGCCGGGAATCCGCATTCCATCGGGACGCTCTTCGACTTCCGCGCCCATCTTCCGCAGATTGACCGCGACAGCAGCGATGCGGTCCGACTCTTTCACGCGCAACTCTTTGGCGTCGCGAACTTCGAGGCCGCCCTCGGAGTACGGCGCAACCGCTGCCAGCACCGGGATCTCGTCAATCAACGCGGCCGTATCGGCACCGGCGAGCACGACTCCCCTCCACGCCGCTCCACGCGCCTCAATCGTGCCTACCAGTTCGCCCTGATGTTCTTCCAGATGCGTGACCGAAACCTTCAACCCCATCTGTACCAGGATATCGAGCAGGCGCGCCCGCGTCGGATTCATCAGAATCCCGGGCAAGGTGATCTGGGATCCGGGCAACAGCGCCGCCGCACAAAGAAAGAACGCGGCACTCGAGAGGTCGCCCGGCACATGCGCCTCAATCGCACGCAGCCGCTGTCCGCCCACAATCCGCGATGCGTTCCCTGTCCGCTCGACTTCCGCGCCAAACGCCCGGAGCGCAATTTCGCCGTGATCGCGCGTGCGGATAGGCTCCTCGACCACCGTCTCGCCTTCGGCAAACAGTCCCGCAAACAGCATGCACGATTTCACCTGCGCACTCGCCACTTCCGGCCGGTAGTGAACTGCCTTCAGAGAACCACCGTGAATCTTTAGTGGAGGGCACCCGCCTTGCGCGGCTTCGATCCTCGCGCCCATCTCGGAAAGCGGCTGTATAATGCGCGCCATCGGTCGGCGCGATAGCGACTTATCGCCGCACAACTCACTGGTAAATGGCTGGCCGGCAAGAATTCCGCTCAGCATGCGCATGGTCGAGCCGGAGTTTCCGCAATCGAGCACCTCCGCCGGAACGTTCAGCCGCCGTCCCACGCCACGCACTTCAATGGCTCCGTCGTCGTCTTTCAGGCGCTTCCAGTCGCAGCCGAGCTTGCTTACGCAATCGAGGGTGCTTGCGCAATCGCGCGCCGCCGAAAAATTCTGGAACCTGCTCGTGCCCTCCGCAATCGCCGCCAGCATGGCGTAGCGGTGCGAAATGGACTTGTCGCCGGGAATGCGGACGACTCCGCGCACCGCGCGCGCAGGACGCACGATGACATTCGAACCATCAGGCTTCGAATCATCAGGCATGAACTTAATATAACGGAGATTTCTGACGGTAGGAGCCCGTAGTGAAGGTGGAACCTGCTGCTCAACTCTCCATTCAATAGATTTTGAAAGGGGCCTACTGCGCGCGCACTCTTCCGGCGGCTTCCGCGAGGATCTCCTGCGGAATTTCCCGCAGCGTGACGTGGAATTCGAACATCGGCGTTTCCGAGCCGCGGCCCCACCGGGCCACTTCCCAATGAGCGCGGACAAACTTGATCTCTGGCCGCGCCGTCAGGTTGAGCAGCAGCGGAACTTCCTCGCGATAAAACGTCTGCGGAAAAGCCGCGACCGGCTTGGCATCCCACGTGGCGCCATCCGCTGATCCGAAGACGCTGACATCGAGCGATTCCTGCTCGACTATGTTGGTGATGGCGAGCGTCAGTAGAAAAATCCGGCCCTCCGCCCGACTCACATCGAGCGCAGGTCCGTCTCCTTTGGCGTTGACCACGGTTTTCTCAGTAACGAGGAAGGCTTCCATCATGACGCAGGGATTTTAGCAGAGAGAGACGCCGCGGGCTGTGACAATCGGCCCGGCGCTCGGTTTGCGGGCAGGCCTTTCCCTATTTCTGCACCTTCGTAACCACTTACGTATTTCAGGAAACTACTAGACTGAGGATGGAGTCAGTATCCTCATAAGCTTCAGTCGCCTATTCCCAGCCGCAACCTGGTTGTGGAGACGGATCACCTCACGTCCGGCCCGCCTTCTTTATCTCGGAATCCTGGTCATCGTTATCGTCCCCGGCATTGCCTTGCGCGTGGAGGCGGCGCTGTTTGAGAGACGCGTCCTCAAGGTGGTCTCTGCACTATCGAGCCTGCGGATTGGGGTCACGCCGAAGGCTGAGGTAATTTCGCGAATGGCAGGGATCAAGATTGACGAAAGCTCCCGCGGAAACTCGGAGGGAAACTCGCTTGTCATGGGAAGCCGCGGAGTCTGTGACGCCGATGAGTGCTTTTGGATCGAGGTCTCGAGCCCGATGAGTTATGTTTGGGGACTCCATGTGTTCGGCAGCGTGGACTCGAAAACTATGTTTTCGGTGTTGAACCTGTGGGGGTTTCAGGCTCGAAGCCTTGATGCCCATGTCAATCTCACCTCCGGCAAGGTGTCGAGCCTCGGATATCGGTTGATTTTGTCCACTGCTCACGCAGATATTCCTGGCGCGCTGATAATCAAGGTCTCGTCCAGAAAGAACCTCACCGACTGGGAACTAGACCATGTCGCAGACGAAAGCCCTAATTATCGGGTCTCCCACTACTTCAAGTGGCCTGCCCTTTCCACTAATATCGATTTCACGCCGGACGCTCCTACTGAGGTTGTAAGCCACGCTTTTGATTTGAAGCTTCAGTGCGTGTGGTCTTGAGAGGATGCAGAACCGCGAATGAACTATTGCCCGAAGCGGAGCAGGATCGACTGCGAATTGAGCGAGCGGCATTTGATCGTATGAACGGGCCAAATCAATGTCCAGACTGGATTCTTCCTAGGCGGGCACGAGATACCGAGGATATTTTGATGGTCGAAGTGGAGAAGGCCAGCCCCAACCTTGTCGTAACTGATTATGGTGCGAAATTTCGGCTCGCGAACCTTCGTTTATTGCGCGTTCTCAAAGGAAACGCCGGACGGCCACTCGACCAGTTGGGGGTGGCTCTCGACATGGAGATTTGGTTGGAAGGCGCGCGAGTAGTACACAACTCGGCATTCGACCGGCTCAATCCCGGCCAAAAGCTCCTGTTATTTTCAGGTAGGAGCCTGAACATCGACGAACCTTGTGAGGCGGTCGCTGCAACCGATAGCGCTATACAAACGATAGAAACATCCATCGGTACAGCGAAGCCATAGCCGCAGAGGTCGCACCGGTCCCGACGGTTTGCGGGGCTTCGCCCCGCCGGACGGACGAGGGCGTCCGTCCCTACGTGGTTTATTTCGCAGCCACGTCGTCCAGAAACTGCCGCAGCACTTTGCCGACCGCTTCGAGTTGCTCCCACGGCGCGTAGTGTCCCGCTTTCGGGATCACTTTCAACTGGCTGCCCGCGATGTTCTGCCGCATCAGTTCGCCGTCGGCTACGGTCGAGAGCACATCTTCTTCTCCGATTGCAATCAGCGTGGGAACGTTGATGGTCTTCAGATCCGCGACCGAGTCGGGACGCTCCGCCATGCCTTGCTGCACCTGGCTGATGTCCTCGGCGGACATTTTGCGCATCATGGCGCGCGCTCCATCGACTAAATCCGGCCGCGTGGCCAACGTCGTGCGCCCCATTAGCTTCGGAATCATGGTCTCGAGGAACGGTTCGGTTCCCTGCTCCAGGACGTCGGCCGCGGCCTTTAACCGATTTGCGCGGGCCTCTGCGGTATCGGCCTGAGGACGCGTGTCGCAAAGCGCGAGCGAGGTCACGCGCGCACGAAAGCGGCGCCAGAATTCAAATAGGACGTATCCGCCGATGGAACATCCGATGAACGCGGCCCTGCCAATACCGGCGGCATCGAGCACGCGGGCAATGTCGCTGGCGTGCTTTTGCATGAGGGCGGGCCCTTCGCCAATCTCCGAATCACCGTGGCCGCGCAGATCGGGAAGAATCAGCCGGTAGCGGGACTCAAGCGCCGCTGCCATCGGATTCCAGAATTCGTGATCGCAAGGGAAAGGATGGAGAAGAACGACCGGCGGGCCGTTCCCGCGAATTTCATAAAAAATCTCGGCGTCGTCGCTGCGCAGACGTTCCATGGGAGGAGATTAGAATACAGTGGTAGGCTTGATTTCCGGTAGAGACGCGGCTGGCCGCGTCTGCACTCGCACCGTCAGTTCTCTGCCGGGAGACGGGGCAAGCCCCGTCTCTACAGCTAGCTCGTTACCGGCTGTTGCGACGTTGCAACTGGTAACAGTAACGGCTCCTCGGGAATGATGATCCATCCGAGCACGTACGCGACGACGCCCGGGAAGATTCCGCACGCGAGCGTGATGAAGAACCAGAGGATGCGGACGAGCGATACGTCGAGATCGAGATACTGAGCCAGCCCGGCACAAACGCCCCCGATCTTTCTGTCCGCGCGTGAACGCATCAGTTTTTTCGGCGTGGACGGAATGCCCACCACGTTTCCGCAGTGGGAGCAGTAACGACCATCCTCAGCGATGACCTTGCCGCAAGCGTTGCAGTACATGGGTGTGTCTCCCTGCTCTAGGATACGACGATTGCGGGGAAAATGTTCCGTGATAGGCTCGGGCCCCAATCCATCCCCTGAAGAGTGTGCGGAAACTGGGCCGTCCCTTTGGGACTTGAATCATTTCTCCCGCTCCTCTCCCAGCGCTGAAGCGCTGGGCTAAGCTAGTCCGCCCCTCCGGGGCTGGTGCAGCTATTCCCGGTACGCTTCTTTGATTCTCTTCCGAGCCTTATCCGCTTCGGCATTGCCCGAATTTGTGGCCACCACCGCCTCGTATTTCTTCACCGCCAGGTCCCGCTTCTGAAGTTGGTCATACATCTCGCCGGCTCCCAGATTCGCTTTCTGCAGCAATTCCGGATCGGCACCCGTAACCTCACTTACCAACTCGTAAGCCGCTGCCGCAGCCTGATACTTTTTCTCGCTGCGCAGCAGGTCGCCCAGTCCCAGCGCGGCGATTTCGTAATGCAGGCTGCCATACTTTCCCTCGCGCCCGTTCTGCCAGACGCCGCGATACTGCTCTTCGGCTTCGCTATTCTTGTCGGACGCCCGCAGCAGGTTCGCCTCTTCTAACGGCAGCAGATAGTTGCGCGGAAACCGCGGACCGATTGCGCCTGCGATCTGCAAAGCCTCGCCGTAGCGGTGTTCGCGGCGCAAGAAAACCATGAGCACAATCCCGGCGTCCACGCTGGTTTCGCCATTGCCGTGGTAGGCATCGTTCAGATACTGAATCCCTTTTTCTTTGTCGCCGCTCAATCCGACGAGCGCGACGGCGATCTTCACCGCCAGCGACAGGTTTCCCATCACGTAGTTGTGGGCTCCCACGACCAGCTTGGCGTCGGTGTACTGCGGAGCCAACTCGAGAACCCGTTCATGATCACGGCGCGCTCCCACCGCATTGCGCAGAGAAGAAAACCAGGCACGCTCGATCAGTGCGGTGTAAAGCGCGAACTGTCCACGTGTAACGCCGCGAGCATAGAGCATATCTACGTTGTTCGGATTGCGCGCCAGTTCGGCATTTTCCAGCTTCTCGGCTTGCTCTACGAGTTGCTTGATGCGTTGCTTCTGCGCGGGATCGGCGGGACGGTGCGCGACTCCGATAAAATTGTCGTTCGAATAATCCCCAGTATTCATCGCACCCATGCGATACAGCTCCCGCACCTGAATCGCGGAGAGCAGGTGATTCACGGCAAACGGATCGTTCGGATGACGCACTAATATCCTCTCGAAATCCTGAATCGCCGCGTCGTAGTCGAGGTTGTAGTAGTGCTCGAAAGCGGCCTGGTTCAACGGATCGGCGGGACGGAGCACGGTCGAAACCGCAGGGTCCGCTGCCAGACAAACCTGGGCAAGAACCAGCAGCATGATGGCAGTCAAAGCGGGGCGATGCCGGGAGAAGAAGAAGACCACGCTTACTCAGTTTAACTGATTGGAGCTTTTCGCGAGGATCCGTTTGGGCACATCCGAAACAAGCTCTCAGTCGTCAGCTATCAGCTCTCAGCCGTCAGCCGTCAGCCCTCGGCTGTCAGGACATCCAACCGGTCTACTGAAAGCTGATAGGTGACAGCCGCTCGGAACCAAACCTGGTACATCCGTAGCCCGGCCAAGTCGTGCAGAATGGGGAAATTCCGGGTTGGATAGCGTAATTCTTGCCCTCCGGAGTGACCGCCCTATCCTTGGCCCGCTCGTAACTGTTCGTCTTTGCAATAACTCGCTTTGGTGATTCGCTTGCGATCCGGAAAGAGTCGGAAGAAAAGTTCCTTATGGCAGAAGTAGCCGATCAGACTCAGCACGAATTTTGGCGGGCGCCCATGCCGGCGTCCGCGGCTGTCGTCAGCCCGGAACGAAGCGCAACCTGCCGTTGCGGAACAGAGTTCATCGTCAGCTCACACTACTGCCATGCGTGTGGCACCAGCCGTCCCGATCTGAATGCTGCGCGCACGCTGGAAATCCCTGGTCTGGCTGAACTCGCCTGGCTCGGGGAACGGCTCGGGCTCACGACGCCTGCCGTTATCGCTTTTCTGGTTGGCATACTCTGCGTGGCGGGAGCTCTGGCGGTCGGCGTGTTCTTTAGCGCTCGGACGGTGCTCGACTGGCAGGCAATCCAGCTGTGGCGGATCGAGTGGCTGCTTGGGGCCGTGGCTGCGTTTGTCGCCGGGTGCGTGCTTAATAAGAAATAGCTCTCAGCTTTCGGCTGTCAGTTTCCATCAAACAGACTTTCCTGTAGAGACAGCGCTTGCGCGTCTCCCGCACGTTCGCGCTCAGCCAACGGAGACGCGGCAAGCCGCGTCTCTACCGGAAATTCGATTCAGTTTCGAGGGTAGGCGTGCTCCCCTTCCGAGACGATGGCGCTGGGCCGCCGTTGCTGGCCCATGCGGTAGAGGTGATGCAACGGCCCTACTCCGTGGCCCAACGGATAGGCATTTGCAATCGCGGCCGAAACATACACTTTGGAGAGAAGAACCGCCTCGGGTAGTCCGCGCCCATGCGCCAGGTGGCAGGCGAGGGCAGTGGCAAACGCACATCCGGTGCCGTGGGTGGAGTTCGAACGCTGAAGGTCCGCCTTGAAAACTTCCTGTTCGGTGCCTCGGGCGGTAGTAAAGCTGAGGAGGTCGATCGCCTTCTCCAGGTGGCCTCCGGTGACGACCACATTCGCTGCTCCGAGAGAGTGCATGCGAGCGGCCGCCTCGCGCATGCGGTCGAGGTTCGTGACGGCCATCCCGGTCAAGACGCTGGCCTCGTCAAGGTTCGGCGTGACTACCTCCGCCAGCGGAATCAGCCTCTCGATCAATCGTCGCGTCCCCGCCGCATCCAATAAATCCGCTCCGGAACTCGACTTCAAAATTGGATCCAGCACCACATGCGGCAGCCGTGCCTGACCCAGAAAATCCGCGACCACCTCAACCACCTGCTGGTTTCCCAGCATGCCGATGTGGACAGCTTCCACCGCAAGGTCTGAAACCAGTTCCTGCAAGGTCTCAGCAATGATCTTGGGATCCACGCCCTCGACCCGCCGCACTCCCTGCGTCGACTGGACCGTTAAGGCGGTGATGCAGGAAACACCGTAGCATTCGTGGGCCGCGATCGTCTTGATGTCGGCGGTGATGCCAGCGCCCGAGGAGGGGTCGAACCCGGCAATCGTCAGCACCACGGGTGGGGTCACAGCCATGTCGTCACTTTAAACCCAAAGTTCAAGCGGGGGAACAGGGCGTTCTTCGGTCGGCCCAGCTTCAGCTATCGGCTCATAGCTGTCAGCTTTCAGTTACGGGCGCCCAAACTGAGAGTTGAGGGCTATCTCCTCGCTTTGCGTTTACTAATCAGCCATCAGGTGTCATCGCATCTCATTGATTACAATATATTTAACATGATGTTCACGTAAGTGTAACATTCCGCAGCGGGTTGCAAGAATTCTGCTGCACCCGAAATTCGCATAGTAACCGATGAGTTATCAGCATGCACTGACTGCTTTCAATGACATAGGGCCAAAATCCCTATTTTTCATCAGGCTAAACTATTGATTAATTACCACTTAGTTAATGATTTAGGTATTTTTTCCTCATTGACACCCAACCGTCGACCAAGTAGCATGATGAGATTGTTTGATGAAAGGAGCAGAGGACCAGATAACGACTTTCCACGATTGAGAGGTAACTGAATGCGACGACGTTTAGCCGAAGGCCTGGCGGTGCTTTTATCGATCGCCAGTCTGGGGGCCGGAGCCGCATCCGGGCCAAGCAGCCTGGAAGCCGCCAAGGTCACACAGCCGCTGGTCACCGAGACCAGAGGGCACAAAACACGAAAGACTAACAGCCCGAAGTCGAAGGCCTATCAAGTAGGGACCGCGTCCTGGTATGGAGAGCAGTTCCAGGGCAAGGAAACAGCCAGCGGAGAACCCTTCGACATGCGCGATTTCACGGCCGCTCATCCCAGCCTGCCGCTGGGCACGTTCGTCAAGGTCACCAACCTGAAGAACGGCAAGGCCGTGGTGGTTCGTATCAATGACCGGGGTCCCGTTGTGGAGGGCCGGATCATCGACGTTTCCTACAGCGCGGCGCACGCACTGGGCTTCAAAGAGCGCGGTTTGCAGACGGTCCGCCTGGACATCTACCAGCCCACGACCATGGCGCTGCTGGAACCCGTAGCCAACTTCAAATAAACCCGATACACTCGGCAACGATGGATCCGCGCCAGCGTCTCATCGTTGCCTTGGATGTATCTACGGCGGCCGCCGCCCGGAAGATCGTGGCGGCCGTCGGTGACTCTGCCCTCGCGTATAAGGTCGGCATGCAGCTCTACACTGCCGAAGGTCCTTCCATTGTCCGCGAACTGGTGGGTTCGGGACGCCGCGTCTTTCTCGACCTCAAGTATCACGACATCCCGAACACTGCAGGAGCAGCCGTCCGGGAGGCGGCTCAGCTCGGCGTGAGCATGCTGACCGTGCACGCCTCCGGAGGCGGCAAGATGTTGCGAGCTGCCGTCGAAGCGGCACACGCTGCCAATCCCGACTTGCTCGTTCTGGCGGTCACGGTGCTGACCAGCTTGGATGACGTCGACCTGGGCAAGATTGGCCTGCGCGGAGGAGTGCTCGATCAGGTCCTGAGACTGGCCGCCCTGGCGCTTTCGAACGGATGCAAGGGCGTGGTCGCTTCGGCGCACGAAACCGAAGCTCTGCGGGAGGAGTTTGGGCACGACTTCGCCATTGTGACGCCCGGAGTGCGCCCTGCAGGCAGCGGACACGACGACCAGGCACGCGTCGTCACTCCAGCGGAAGCGATTGCCGCCGGAGCCTCGCACATCGTTGTAGGGCGCCCGATCACCGATGCCTCCGACCCGGCAGCCGAAGCGCGGGCCATTCTGGCGCAGATCGGGTAGGGCAGTTCCCGTTTCTCAGTTCTCAGAGAAACCAAAAAGGCGCGACGATAGAGTCGCGCCTCCTCCGCTGTTGTAGCCCGGTTCTGATTGAGAACCGAGAAACGAGAACTGATCTTACAGTTTCTCAAAAAACTCGCAGCCCGAGCACGAAATATAGATTCCGCCGGGCACGCCGCGCTCGCGATCTTTCATGCGCTTGACGATGCGGGTTTCTTTGCCGCACTTGGGGCATGCGGTCGATTTCGTGGTATCCATGACCCTTTTCCGGTCGGCTGTCTTTGCAATTTTCGCCATTCAGTTTCTCCTGACAGGAATGTGCCGCCAGCCCAAAGGCCGCGGTTCTACCTGGTAATTGGGGAGTATCAAGGAACGCCGGCCCATCTCGAATCAGCCCGGCAGGATCAACACGCGCGGAAGCGGTGCACTGTACTCGCCTCCAGAATCTTACACGAATTGCAGACTGCGAGGTGGGAACGAAAGCCCTCGACGTCTCTGCTCCTGAAAAAACGGGCTGCTTGCGCAGCCCCGTAACTACAGCGGTTTGGAGTGTGCCTTCGGTTATTTGCCCGTTCCCGACAGAGGCACGGTTTGCGGACTATTCGGAGCGTTGTCGGTGATCGTGAGGTTCCCCGTACGCAACCCGGTTTGGGTCGGCGTAAAGGTAACCTGGATTTGGCATTTCTTTCCCTTAGCCACCGTGCTACCGCAGGAGGCTTTGACGATCTTTTGCGCGAAGTCGCCGCTGGTCGTGATGCTGCTGATGTCCAGCGTCGCTGTGCCGCTGTTCGTAAGTGTGACAGCCCTCGCAGCGGAGGTCTTGCCCACTGCGAACCTGCCCCACGCCAGAGAGGTCGGCGATAGAGTGACCGCCGGACCGCCGCCACTAGAGGTCACCGTGAGACTCAACGTGGTCGTCGAAGTCAGGCTGCCCGACACGCCGGTAATTGTCACAGTCACCGTTCCCGTGGCCGCTGTGGCGCTGGCAGTCAAGGTGAGCGTACTCGTCGTTGTGGCGGGATTGGGATTGAAAGGCGCCGTCACGCCGCTGGGCAAGCCCGATGCAGAAAGAGTGACGTTGCCACTGAATCCGTTCAGCGGGGAGATGGTGATCGTGCTAGTCCCGCTGCTGGCTTGCGTGATGGTCACGCTGTTCGGCGAGGGCGAAAGCGTGAAATTCGGCCCCGCCGTTCCAGCCAGGGCGTTGATCAGGCCGGTCCCGTTCGGACTGCCCCAGCCGGTCGCCAAATCGTAGCCGGTTACTGCCGAAAAGCCGTTGCTGGCGCTGGTGATGTCGTGGAAAGCGGCGCCGTAGCCTGACCCCACACCAATCGAATAGATCGCCGGATTAACGAAGCCGAGCGCCGGATTGCCGTTGGCAACCGCTTGTTCATTGATCAGAGCCATGAAGCCGGCCCACATGGGCGCCGCAAAACTGGTCCCGCCCCAGCCTCCCTGGCAGGCCTCTTGGTCGGCACAGGTGTAAAAGTCAAAATTGGATTCTGCCGATACGTCCGGGGAGTTCCGCAAAGTAGTGGACCCTTTGTTGGCCGAGGTGATCACGCCCGGAAGCTGCTGCCAAGAAGGAATCGGAATGGCGTCCGGCGTATAAACGCCGCCGCCGCCGTCGGCCCAAGCGGTTTCCGAACTCCAGGGGCCGCCCGGGCCGCTTACCTGTAAGTCCGTGCCGCCGACCACCGTGACATAATCATCATCTCCCGGGAAAACATACTGGGAATCCACGTTATACGCGCCACTGTCGCCAGCCGCCTGAAAATAGTTCTGACCCTGCGCCGCAAGCTTCCTAAAGTAGGGGTCGTCAGTGCCGGGGTCCGACGGCTGCCAGGTCCACGAAGAACCTATTGACCCAACCAGCGGAGAATGCGTGGACATGGAACCAAGCATGGCGGTGTCGGTGGATCCCACAAACACATACAGTCCTGTCAAGCCCGGGGCCATCGAGATCGCCTGGACCATATCAAGGATCTGTTCTCTATCATCACATCCCTGCGACGCGAGGCAGCTCAAGCTGGTTCCATCGGTGGAAATGCCCTTGACAGGGACGTTGTCCGTTTGCCCAACGTTCTTGAAGTAGGTGTTCAAGTCGGCGATATCATATCCCACGTACTCCAGCAGACCGAGATTCTGGCCCTTGCCGGTGAGAGCCGTTCCCCCGTAGTAGGCCGCGCGCATGTCGCTGCCGCAGTATTCGCCCCCAGGACAGGAGCCCTTAACGACATTGGACTTCACACGATTATTTCTATGCCCGAGGGCGGGAACCGGGATCGAATAGTTGTCCAACCCCGAGATGTGCCACAGCGGGAATGGCAGGTTCACCGTGGGTTCCCGGTCCGGAGCATAGAATGTGCGGTCTTCCGTGGGGTGCTGGTACACACCCATGGTCACATGGAAGGCTCTCTCGATGCTTGCCACCGAGCCTTTGAGCTGCACGTCCATAGCATCGCGGGAGCCGCCAACCACCGTAAAGCCGTTCGTTTCCGCGAAACGAATCACGGCGTCATAATCCTCCTGGCTGGGACCAAACCGCGCGGTAAACTCTGGCACCGTGAGGAAGTGCCGGTAGGAGGGGCTTGAAGGATCGTAGAGTTCTTGCAAGAAGTTTTCCAGCTCTGCCTGATGGCGCAGCGCCAGAACCATGTCGAAGTGCATGGACTGTGTTGCGGGGAGCCGTCCGACGGACTGCGCCTCCCCATTCAGGGCCACTTCACGCACATGACGCGTCAACAGGGACTGTAGCTGCGCCTGGCAAACGATAGTCGCGCCCCACACCGTCGCGACGACCGCGACCAAGAATACAATCGATCTTCGATTCACGATTGCTCCCTTTAGGTGCCCAAGTTTTGCAAGATCCGTCTGGCCTTAACAGGGCAAACCCCCACACACGAATCTGGTCAAAATGCCTGATTGAGAGCCAGAGTCCCCCTTCTGGCTTGAAAGCAGCGCTTAGTCTACACCCGTTCACCTCCTCGCAACAGTATGAAGCAATCATCTGGAGCGCCCTTCGCAGCAATGTTGCATTTGTTTCCACATCCTGGGATAACGAAGCGAGCACTCGCTGACGGAAACGAAAATAGCCGGAGCAAGAGCCTAAGAAAAATCCCGTCAGTTCGAGATTAGTCCAGCAGCAGAGGCGCTTGCCAGGGACCGCGCTCCGTTTCGAGTTTCGCGGCGACCGCCAGCACGATTTCTTCTTGCCATGGCCGTCCGACGATCTGCACGCCGATCGGCAGGCCCTGTTCCGAGTAGTCCATCGGAACAACGGCGGCGGGAAAGCCCAAAAGGTTAAACCACTCGCAATAGCTCCAGGCGTCGAGATACTTCACCGTCTTGCCTTCCACCTGCCACTCCCGTTCGCCGTGACGAAAAGCGGGGATCGCCGCGGTAGGGCAAATCAGCACGGGATATTTCCGCATTTGCAGGAGAATCTTCTCGCGCACCTCGTCGCGTCCCATCCAGGCGGCAAGCAGCGACTCGCCAGGCTGCGACGCGATGAGGCGCGCGGGCGCGGCCTTGGTCCAGGCATGGAACTCCCGCAGCATCGGGCTGAGTTCGGACTCGTGGCCACGCAACATAGGGTCCAGAATCATCCCTCCGGCCGTGCCGAAGAATTCCCACCAGAGCTGACGCGCTTCTTCGAGCCCCTCGGGACGAAATGGCTTGACACGAAATCCGCAGCTCGACAAGAGCGACGCCGCACGACTCACCGCCGACCTGGTTTCTTTCGTGACTGGAATTCGGCCATCGTCTTCGAAGAAACCGATGGGGACGGTTCGGACTGCCGTTTCATGAATCTCACGCACCTCGACGGGGGCAGCACAAGGATCGCCGTCGTCCCAACCCGCCGTCACTTCAAACAGTGTCCGCACGTCTTCTACGGTGCGCCCCATCGGCCCGACCACTCCGATCAAGGCAAAGGGGCCGCCAGATTTCGGAAAGTGCCCGGTCGAAGGAATGCGTCCGGGAGTGGGCTTCAATCCGCAGATGCCGCAGAAGTGCGCCGGTTCGCGGATCGAACCGCCGCCGTCGCTGCCCACGCCGCCGGCGGAAAGTCCCGCGGCGATGGCGGCGGCCTCTCCGCCACTGGATCCGCCCGCGGTGCGGGTCAGGTCCCAGGGATTGTTCGTGCGGCCATAAAGAAGGTTGTCGGTTTCCCAGGCCATGAGCAATTCCGGCGTGTTGGTGACGCCGAGGATCACGGCTCCGGCCGCACGCAACCGCGCAACCAGAGGCGCATCCTCAGCGGCGATGTGTCCGGCACGCAAACGCGTTCCAGCTTCGCAGAGATGCCAGGCAACATCAATCGAAGACTTGATGGACACCGGCACACCATGCAGCGGACCGAGGTCGCCTCCGCGCAGAATCGCTTTCTCCGCATCACGCGCCTGGGCAAGTACAGCTTCCGGCTTGTAATCGACGAACGCGTTCAGCTTGGGATTCAGGCGTTCGATGCGCTCGAGGTGGGCGCGCGCCACGTCGACGGGCGAAACCGCTTTTCGGCGAATCTGCGCCGCGATTTCCCGCGCAGAAAGAAGAGTGCTTGAGGTCATGTCGTGTGAGAACGTCGCAATGAAATTCAGGATAACAGCGAAGAGCGGACGCGACCTCGGTCGCAGATTTGTTTTTGCAACGCTGCTTCCCGGAGCCGCCTTGATTGCACGGGCCGCGCCGCGCATGCTACCTTACCGTCAACTTAGCCATAGCGGAGGTGAATGTGGCACAAAAGCTTCATCATCCCGATCACACCCATACCCACTCCGAGCCGCAGTTCTCCAGCCGCCGTGACTTTCTTTCAGCGCTGATCTCGGCGGCTGTTTTTGCTCCGTGGGCGTTCGGCCAGAAACAAACTCCGACCGACATGGCTGAGCGCTTTCGCCAATGGTCGGAGGAGTATGAGCAGGAAAACCTCGCCGCGCCGTTCCGGGGAATCACGACTGATGGGGACGCTATTCCTGGTTTATTTAAGATCAGCCCGAGCGGGGTTTCCACCGAACCCGTCCGCAACGCAGCGGAGAAATTTATCGACTCCCTGACCAGCGTGCAGCTGGCCAGAACTATGTTCCCGGTCGACGACATGCAATGGCGCAAATGGATGAATCAGCACTTCTACATGCGACAGGGAATCAGTTTCCAGGAGATGACGGAGGTTCAGCGGGATGCAGCCTTCGGCCTAATGCGCGCCTCGCTCAGCGTGAAAGGCTTCGAGCTGACGCGCAACGTCATGCGCCTGAACGAGACGCTTGCGGAGCTGGCCGACGAACATGTGTTCCTCGGCGAATGGCTGTACTTCATGACCATCATGGGCAAGCCCTCCGCAACCGAACCGTGGGGCTGGCAGCTCAGTGGCCATCACGCCATCATCAACTATTTCGTCCTCGGCGATCAGGTGGTCATGACGCCGCTCTTCCTCGGTTCAGAGCCGGTGCGCGCGACCTCGGGCAAATACAAGGGGGTGGTGATCCTGCAGCAGGAGCAAAACGACGGGTTGGAAATGCTGCGCGCGCTCTCGGACGCTCAGCGACAGCAGGCCATACTCAGCTTCTCCAAGACAGGCAACAACAACCTGACGGAGGCCTTCAAGGACAATGTCATTCTCGAATACGCCGGCTTGCGTGCGAACGATCTGACCAATCCGGCGCGTCGCCGCCTGCGCGATCTGGTCCAGCTCTACGTCGGTAATATGGATGACGGACACACCCGCGTGAAAATGGACGAAGTTGACCGGCACATCGACAACACATGGTTCACCTGGATCGGCGGCACGCAGGCCGACAGCGCCTTCTATTACCGAGTTCAGAGCCCCGTGATTCTTATTGAATTCGATCACCAGCGGCCGGCGAATCTGGCGAAGTTTGCAACCAATCCGAAGACGCCGACCCAGCAGCATATTCACTGTGTGGTGCGAACGCCCAACGGAAATGACTACGGGAAAGATCTGTTGAGGCAGCACTACTTCGCACACCCGCACACGACTTGAAGCCAGGGACGAACCAGTGAACCGCGTGAGCTAGATCGCCTGGGTTTTTCTGCGTTCCGGTTGCTTTCCAGTAGAGTAAGGAGTTACATCATCACTGGCGAAGAATGAGGAACAGCCTTAGCGTGAAGATCCGGGTAGCAGCATGTCTTTTCCTTCTGCCGGTCTTTCTGACGACCCCAGTCTGGGCTCGATCGCACGGCCATCCTGCCAAGCCGGAAAATCCCTCGGAACCGGGTTACGTGTTTGCACTGGCCGCCGCTAACCATTTCCTGCACGCGTGGCAAACGGGAGATCTCGAAAGCGGCATGGTCCTGCTCGGCGATAGTGTTCGCCGCTCGGAGAACGCCGACAAACTGGAACAGTTTTTTTCGAACGGGACGGACCGGGCCTTCGAGATCACGCGCGGTCACGGACATCAGGGCCGCTACAGCTTCCCGGTCGTGCTGGTCACGCTTCGAGGTTCCCACATCATGCGCAGATTTTCCGAAATAATCCTGGTCGAGACTGGAAAGAACGACTGGGTGGTAGATAAACTTCCGTAGGAGGAGCCGTTGGTCGCTAGTCGTTCGTCGTTCGCGCTACGTCGGAGACTGTCGTCTCAGCAACTGATCCGACATGCATTGTTAGTCCACTTCACATTGAATCGAAAAGAACCCTTTTATCATAGGAGGTCGCATTTATGAAACGTATCCACAAAGTTGCCATCCTCGGCGCAGGCACGATGGGTGCCCGTATCGCGGCACATTTCGCCAATGCGGGAGTGCCTTCCTTGCTGCTGGACATCGTTCCACCAAACGCGCCGCCCGATGCGGACGGCCCCGCACGTAACAAGTTCGCGGCTGCCGGACTCGACGGGGCCAGGAAATCAAAACCTGCGGCGTTTTTCGAAGCGTCGCTTTCGCGGCTGGTCACCGTGGGAAATTTCGACGACGACCTGAAACGGTTGGCCGAGGTGGACTGGATCATCGAGGCTATCGTCGAGAACCTCGAAATCAAGCGCTCGCTGCTCAAGAAGGTGGAGTCCATCCGCAAGCCGGGCACGATCGTCACCACCAACACCAGCGGACTTCCCGTGGCGAAGATCGCAGCCGGATTTTCCGAAGACTTCCGGCGCTCGTGGTTCGGCACGCACTTTTTTAATCCGCCGCGCTATATGCGGCTGCTGGAACTGATCCCAACCCCAGAAGCGGACCGCACGCTGATTGAGGCCGTCACGCACTTTTGCAACGCGCAACTGGGCAAGGGGGTCGTGCTGGCGAAAGACACTCCCAACTTCATCGGCAATCGCATCGGCACATTTTCCGTGCTCAACGTGATACGGCTCATGCAGGAAATGGACCTGAGCATCGAAGAGATCGATGCGCTCACGGGTCAAGCCGTCGGCTGGCCGCGCTCGGCCACGTTCCGGACGATTGATCTGGTGGGGCTCGACATCCTCGGGCACGTGGTCTCGAACATGACGCAGAACGTGCGCGACGAGCGCGAATTGCAGATTCCCGCTTTCTTTCGCCACATGCTGGAACGCAAGTGGCTGGGCGACAAAACGAAGGGCGGCTTCTATAAGAAGGTCAAGAGCGGCGAAGGCAAAGAGGACGAGCGCCTGGCGCTCGACTGGAAAACGCTGCAATACGATCCGCAGCAGAAACCGAAATTCGCGGCGCTCGATATGGCGAAAAACGTCGAAGACACGGGAGCGCGAGTGCGCATGTTGCTCGGCCTCGATGGCGGCGCACCGCAGAAGGCCGATAAGGCAGGCGCGTTCCTTTGGGCGGCGCTGTCCGACTTGTGGACGTATTCCGCAAATCGCATTCCCGAGATTTCCGACTCGGTGGTGGAGATTGATCGCGCCATGCACCTCGGCTTCAACTGGGAACTCGGCCCCTTCGAACTCTGGGACGCGGCGGGCGTGGAAGCGACCGTCGCTCGCATGAAGAAAGACGGACATCCGGTCGCAGCCAACGTGGAGAAGCTGCTCGGCTCCGGGAAGAAGTCCTGGTATGCGGATGATCTGGAGACGGCATCCGGGAGAGCGTACTTTGATCTCGCCAGCCGGCATCTCAAGCCCGTTGAAGTGCCCGCGGGAGTCTGGTCGGTTGAGGTCGCAAAGAAGTCCAATGGCGTGGTCAAGAAAAATTCGGGCGCCTCGCTGGTGGACCTGGGCGAAGGTGTGGGCTGTATCGAGTTCCACTCCAAGATGAACGCCCTCGGCGCCGACATTATCTCGCTTGTTAGCCAGACGCTGAAGCCGGGCGGACCGGGCGATGGCTTCGACGCCTTCGTCGTCACCAACGACGCGCAGAATTTCTCCGTCGGCGCGAACGTGATGTTGCTGCTCATGTCAGTTCAGGAGGAGGAGTGGGACGACGTTGACCTCGCCATCCGTCAGTTTCAGGGCATGACGCAGGCCATCAAGTTTTCACCCAAGCCGGTGGTGGTCGCGCCCTTCGGACTCACGCTCGGCGGCGGTTGCGAAATCTCGCTGCACGCGGCCGCTCGCCAACCGCACGCCGAAGTCTACATGGGTCTGGTCGAGGTCGGAGTCGGCCTGCTTCCCGGAGGCGGCGGCTGCAAGGAAATGGTGCTGCGCGCGGTGGACAGCGCAGCCTCCATTCGTCCCGATGGCCGCGGCGAATCGGTGGAACTGTTGGAGGCGATGAAGAAAGCTTTCGAAACCATCGCCACCGCGAAAGTCTCCACCTCAGCTCATGAAGCCCGCGGACTAGGGTTCCTGTCGAGCTCCGATCGGATCACCATGAACCGCCAGCGCGTTCTCTCCGACGCCAAAGCACGCGCGCTGGAACTGGTACGCGCGGGCTATGAGCCTCCGGTGATGCGCACGAACATCCCCGCTCCCGGCGAGAACATCCTCGCGGCTCTCAAAATGGGCGTCTACATGATGCGGCAGGGCGACTACATCACCGATCACGAGCAGAAGTTAGCCACAAAGATCGCCGAAGTACTCTGCGGCGGAAATATCACGCCCGGCACGCCGGTCAGCGAACAGTACCTGCTCGACCTGGAGCGCGAGGCCTTCAAGTCCATGTGCGGCGAAAAGAAGACGCAGGAGAGAATTCAGTTCACGCTGAAGACTGGTAAGACGCTGAGGAATTGAGGACGAGTTGAAAGAGGTGATCTTGAACAGGATTGACGATTCCACAAAGAGTAACCCCGACGGATTGATCGAAGGATATTCAGCGATGGCCAGGGATGTGGCGCGCGAGCGCGAAGCGGAGGAGTGGTCAGAGGGGCTGATCGGCGATGCATCCGCCGTCGACCTGTGTGCCATTTCGCCAGCGCCCAGCGCGCAGCCGCGCGATTTACTTTGAAAGCGTTCGGTCCAGCGAGAACGCGCCAGCCCCTCGCAACAACAGTGCTGCGGCCATGGCGAGCACCAGCAGATGGTATTCGACTCCCTCGCCTTTCTGGGTGCCCATCCAGTTCATGAAGAAACCGTTCGGCAGGTGAACCTTGAAGATCGCCCCGATCATCAAGCCGGCAACTCCGAGAGAGGCGATGCGAGTCAGCAATCCGACAATCAGACCCAGTCCGCCAAAGAATTCGGTGCAGATGATCAGAACTGCGACGGGAGCAGGCAGTCCCATGTGCGTAAAGGATCCCATGGTGCCGTGAAAACCATGGCCTCCAAACCAGCCCAACATCTTTTGCGCCCCATGCGCGAAGAACACCACTCCCAGAACTACTCGCAAAGTGGTCAAAGTTACGTCGTTGCTTGTACTCATCAGCCTCTTCATCATTGCTTCCTCCTGGCAAGATCGATCGCTCTGCGATTGTCGTTATAACAACATTTCAGTTCGATTCCGCTCCTTGGCGCCAGGATTCATTTTGCCCGGCGGCGGTGCAACTCACCAGCCGGACTTCCGCCCGGACTCTCCCGAGAAAATAATCCACGCCCCGGAAGCGGCGTATAATTTCAACACAACACTTCGTGAAGGATGGTACAACGAAAATGTCCGCAGGCAATGGCGATTCGACAAACGGCGCTAACGGCAATGGTCTAGATGCGGTTCTCAAACCGCGGGCAGAGTGGCTGGCGAAGCGGAAGGCCGAAAACACAGACGGCAACTTCTCGCAGATGCATTACGCTCGCCGGGGTGTGATTACCGACGAGATGCAATATATCGCTCACCGCGAGAAGATCACGCCGGAATTGGTGCGCGATGAAGTCGCTCGCGGCCGCATGATCGTCCCGGCGAACATCAATCACCCGGAACTCGAGCCGATGGCGATCGGAGTGGCGTCGCTGTGCAAGATCAACGCCAACATCGGAAATTCAGCGGTCACGTCGAACGTAGAAGAAGAGCTCAAGAAGCTCCACACCGCCGTTCACTATGGCGCCGACACGGTGATGGACCTATCAACCGGCGGCGATATTCACCAGATCCGCGAAGCCATCATCAGGCATTCGCCTGTCCCCATCGGAACCGTGCCGATTTATGAAGCGATTTCGCGCGTCAAGCGCGTCGAAGATCTCACGGCGAGCGTGATGCTCGAAGTAATCGAAGAGCAGGCGCAGCAGGGCGTGGATTACATGACCATTCATGCGGGTGTGCTCATTCAATATGTGCCGATGGTCTCCAAGCGCATCACCGGCATCGTAAGCCGCGGCGGCGCGATTCTTGCGCAGTGGATGACTCATCACCACAAGCAGAACTTCCTCTACGAATGCTTCGAGGACATCTGCAAGATTTTCGCGAAGTACGACGTAAGCTTCTCGCTCGGCGACGGCCTGCGTCCCGGCTGCCTGGCGGACGCGAGCGATGAAGCGCAGTTCGCCGAACTCAAAACCCTGGGCGAACTGACCCGCATCGCCTGGAAGCATGACGTGCAGGTCATGATCGAAGGCCCCGGCCACATTCCGATGCACAAGATCAAGGAGCAGGTCGATCTCGAGAACGAGTGGTGCGACGAGGCGCCGTTCTACACGCTGGGCCCGCTCGTCACCGACATCGCTCCGGGCTACGACCACATCACGTCCGCCATCGGAGCGGCAATGGTTGGATGGTACGGCGCGTCGATGCTCTGCTACGTCACGCCGAAAGAACATCTCGGACTGCCCAACGCGAAAGATGTGAAAGACGGAATCATCGCGTACAAGATCGCAGCCCACGCCGCCGACGTGGCCCGCCAGCGTCCCGGAGTGCGCGACCGCGACGACGCCCTAAGCTATGCCCGCTACAAGTTCGACTGGGAAAAACAGTTCGAACTTTCCCTAGATCCCGAGACCGCCCGCTCCATGCACGACGAAACTCTACCCGAAGAGGGATACAAGACCGCAGCCTTCTGCTCCATGTGCGGCCCGAAGTTCTGCTCCATGAATTACTCAAGCAAAGTGGACGAGTACAACAAGCAGGTGCACGGGCTGGAGAAGAAAGATTACTCGGAACTGGTAGAGAAGCTGGTAACGATCAAGTAAAGCGCTCGGGATAACCGCTGTGCCCGTGGAGCGACGGGCGTCCCACCCGTCCAAGGCAAACTCGCCAAGCGCCCCGAAGCGTTTTCGCCAATTCTCCAATAGATCGCCCAGGCTGCTGGGGAAAATCCATATGGCGAGAGGATTGATTTCGTCCGGCACAACAAACCCAAAGTAGGCGATTCTAGGGTGCGTCGTCTCAGTGATATTCTCCGGCCCTGTTGTTTTGATGCACCAAGAATGGCAATACCAAGTGCCAGCGTCGCTGAGCGCCCACCCGTGAACTAATCGATACTCGCTCCGCCCAGTTCTCACGTAGCACCGCAACTCGAGGCAGTTCTTATGACAATTACCGGGATCTAGAGACTTTTGATGGTCGGGGAATCGAGTTTCTTTGAGGCATTCCAGTCCCTCGGTAGGAAACTCCTTGCCGTACTTCAAGAGAAACTCGACTACGCGGGGGTCCCCGAAATTTCCCCACCCAGGTTCGTCATCGATACGCGAACCGCCGATCTTCGTCAGGAGCTGATTAAGAATGACGCCGCAATCCAAATCCCATTTTCCTCGTTAAACTAATTGTAGTCCCAGAATAAGGACAGGCGGGTGGCCCGGCCGAGCGTTCCCGCCCACACCCACGAGGGTGCCCCGTCCAAGCTTCGCTTGGGCGGGCGCGTCTTGCCACTACCAAATAGTCTGCACTACTTTAGCCTGACGAATTCGCTCATCCGCCGTGACCAGCGGCGCGCCTTCCACCATGGCCGTGGACGCGATGAGCCGGTCGGCTGGGTCCTTCGGAAAGCCCGGCGGCAATTGGACAGCGAGAGCGGCAATCTCCGGGGTGATGGGCTGAAGAATGACCCGCGCCACGGTCTCACGAACGAACGACTCGACGCTGCCCGCCACCTGAATGCGGCCATTCTCCGCCAACCAAGCCAGCTCCCAAAGGGTAATCGCGGCTACGGCAACTCCCGTCTTCTGCCGCGCGTCCCGGATGGCCCCGCGGGCCTTCCTGGACAGCCGCTTCGGATCGCTCGCCATCCAGATCAGAACGTGAGTGTCGAGAAAGATCACTTGCTCTCCCAATCCTTCAGCGGAGTGACGGGCCCCACGATGTCGCCCACGATCTTCACCTTGCCCGCCATGTAGCCGAAAATGTCATCGGCCGGTTTTTCGGCGGGAACCAGCTTGGCCACGGGCTTGCCGCGTTTGGTGATCAAGATAGGCTCCCCGCTTTGGAGAACCTGGTCCATAATCGCCAGGCATTGCGCCTTGAATGTACCGGCTGCCATTTCCTTCACAGCATACCTCCAGATCGAAACAATATAGTCATATTAACATGACCACGCGCTTGAGATAGCTTCTAATTCAGCGCCGAGTGGTGATGCCGAAGTCCTACTTTGCCGCTTTCGAAGCTGACTTGTTGTTGAGATAGGTAACCGTATTCGCTGCGATCACGCCGCCATGTTTGCGCGAACTCGGATGCGGACCAGCAAAATGATTCGCCGGTTTGGCTTTCGGCGCCGGCTTGTAGCGCTCGTCCAGATAGGTGACGGTGTCGGGCGCAATCAAGCCGTCAGCGTGCCTGCGTGAGATCCCAGTGCTGGCGGTCGAAGTTCCGGCTTTCGCGACTGGCGATTCCTTCGGCGCGTGGCCGGAACCCCCTTCCGATTTTATGGCCGGCGGCGACACTGCCAAAGCCGCGACTTGTCCCGGATCTTTTCGCGGGTCCATTTCGGGATTCGCAGCGCTCAACAAGTTCACATCGGTCGGTGCTGCTGCGACATTCTTGGCCGCCGTTGCTGCAGAACTCTGCGCAGAATCCTTAGCGGTCCGGCGCATGCCGAACCCGAGAACCAGGGCCAACAGCACCACGCTGGCAAATGTTAGAGCAGCACGCCAGCGCCATCCCGCGGAGCGATCGGGCCGTTGCGGCTCCCGCGCTGGCGGGACCATTGTTGGCCGCGCAATCGTTGGCTGGGCGATCAGCGGCGGCTGAGCGAGCGGCGGGACAGCCTCTACCACAAAATGGCTTGGTGTTTCCACCGGCGGCAATGGCAATTGCTCCGGCGGCGAGATCAGACGTGCGCCTTCTTCGCGATCGAATTCGGGAGCACGGAAAACGCTGGCTCCCGGGGAAACGGTTTTGGGCTCCAGTTGCGGAGCTCCCGCAGGCAGCTCCACATCTTCGATGCTCGGCTCGGCGTTGAAGCTGACAGGCACTTCCGAAACGTGAAGCGCTTCACGAGGCTCCGGCGGCCTGCGCATGAAGTCCACCATCGGTGCTTTCAAATGATGCACAAATTGAAGCGAAGCTGACCGCTCGCCATCGTGTGCTTCCACGCTCGCGATCAACCGATCCCCGAGACCGGCATCGACCCGCAATTCCAGATCGGCAATATTGTCGGGAATCGAATCGGGAGAAACAATTTCGACGGCGTAGCCGCGGGCGAGCAGAACCACCGCCAGTTCTCGCGAGCACGCTTCAGATCGCGTAATGATTCTTGCCAGTGCCATACTCGTCTTCGCCTCGGCGCTTACTTTGCCGCACGGTTGAGGCGCAGCCCTCTAGCCGCTTAGTGGTATTGCTCCAGAACCTGCACTGCTCGATTCAAGGCAGCCGCCAGCACTGCGATCTGTTGTTCGGTCCGGTGTAAATCGCCCCGATCAATTGCCTCGTTCACTCCAGGAATCACCACGGCCGCGTATCCGGTGTACTGTCCCGGTGCGTAAATAGCATGGTGGAACCACGGGCGGTTGGGTAACCCCTCTGGAATCAGTAGCGCCCGCTCCACGCCCTGAAGTTTAACATT